>QMCE01001438.1_pt1 | contig 14649 bp, 15 predicted proteins | sample 1821851 | NCBI WGS metagenome assembly QMCE01 (sample SAMN09453174, study PRJNA476694) | Termite gut metagenome, whole genome shotgun sequencing project. | isolation source: worker | host: Odontotermes sp. | place: South Africa:Pretoria | collected 2016-01-28 | reverse complement strand
ACACATTCCGATGTTTACCACTGTTTGAATAAATATCAGCCCGAAGAAACCGTAGCACATGAATTTTCCAAGCTCATCATGCGAAGTATGTGCAACATGTAGAATTTTTATCATAAGAAGCGCCAGCAGCAAAATTATGGCAACGCAACCGACAAAGCCAAGCTCTTCGCCCGCCACGGAAAAAATAAAGTCACTTTGCTGAAACGTAACGCTGTTGCTTTCTACTCTCGGTCCGTTTCCAAGCCCTGCTCCGTTCATTTCACCGCTGCCGATGGAAAGCATTCCCTGATACTGCTGATAACCCTCATTGATTTGCACCTCCGGGTCATTGAGGTTGAAAATTGCGGTGAAGCGGGCTTTCTGATACGGCTTAACCCAGAATTGCCAAGCCACGGGAATCAACAAGGCGGCAATTGCCGAAACAATCAGGAAATAGCGCAACCGTAAGCCTGCGGCAAAAGACATAAAAACCGCCATTGCAATGAAAACGATGCCTGCGCCCGAATCCCCCTGCCAATAGCAAAGCAGAAAAATCACGCCGACATGCGCAAGAAGGGTCAGAGCACCTTTTGCGGAATTCAAGCTACCTGATTTTACGAGTAAATTCAAATGCTTTGCAAAAGTGACAATGAAGGCTATTTTAATCAGCTCAGAGGTTTGAAAGGTTCTGCCGCCGATAATAATCCACGAGGTGGCGTCGACGCCGCCGCTGTTCTGGATATTATCCCCGAAAAGCCTCGTATATATCATCAGGATAATTGAAAGTGCGGCGATTATTTTCCACTTGTCGGCAACAAAGCCGTAATCCATTATTGAAATAATAATTGCGCCCGCAAAGCCGAGGCCGATAGCCAGCATCTGCGTGCGTGCATAATCAACACTGGTTGCTCTTGATACGCTTTGCAGAAGCAGAACACTGAACACCGAGATTGCAATTATAATGAGCCACAGGATTATATCCGTGGTTTTAAGGTAATTCCAAATTGCCTTGGGTATTTTTTTAACTTTGACCATATTATCCCTTTTTCTGAAATTATGTAAAGTAATTATAGCATAGCAGCACATTTTCTTCAACTTTTATATATATGCTTTACTCAAAGCATATTTTGTACTATAATTCTTTATGAATACAAGATGAAGTGAGGACATAACATGTTATCGGATATAGAGATAGCCCAGGGCACAAAGCTGCTGCCGATTAAAGAAATTGCCGAAAAAATCGGGTTAAAAGAAGATGATTTGGAATTTTACGGGAAATATAAAGCTAAAATAAGCAATGACGCTTTCGAAAAAGCACAGGTAAAAGCTGACGGCAAGTTAATTCTTGTTACGGCGATTAACCCCACCCCAGCCGGAGAGGGGAAAACCACCACCACAGCCGGCTTGGGTCAGGCTATGGCGAAGATAGGAAAAAATGCGATTATTGCCTTGCGTGAGCCTTCGCTCGGGCCGGTTTTCGGCGTCAAGGGCGGTGCCGCAGGAGGGGGATATGCACAGGTTCTACCGATGGAGGATATAAACCTGCATTTCACAGGAGATATGCACGCCATAACCTCGGCTAATAATCTGCTCTGTGCGCTTTTGGATAACCATATTCAGCAGGGCAATTCACCATTGACCAGCGCAGAGTATTAATCAAACGTTGCCTTGATATGAATGACAGGGCTTTGCGCAACACTGTTATAGGTCTCGGCGGGAGAATAAACGGTGTGCCGAGAGAAGACGGCTTCATCATAACCGTTGCATCTGAGGTTATGGCAATTCTTTGTCTTTCCAATGATATTGCAGACCTCAAGGAAAAGCTCGGAAATATTCTTATTGCATATAATTTTAGCGGAGAGCCTGTTTTTGCCAGGGATATTAAAGCAGAAGGTGCAATGACTGCTCTTTTGAAGGATGCAATCAACCCGAACCTTGTTCAGACGATTGAAGGAACGCCTGCGATTATGCACGGCGGTCCGTTTGCGAATATCGCACATGGGTGCAATTCTGTACGTGCGACAAAGCTGGCGTTGAAGCTTGCCGATTACTGCATAACTGAGGCGGGCTTCGGCTCTGACTTAGGTGCGGAGAAGTTTCTGGACATAAAATGCAGAAAAGCCGGGCTGAAGCCAAGCTGTGTTGTGATTGTAGCTACTGTCAGGGCGCTGAAATATAACGGCGGAGTTGCAAAAGCTGACCTTTCTGCCGAAAATACCGATGCACTGAACAAAGGCATTGTCAATCTGAAAGCTCATGTTGAGAATATGAGGAAATTCAACCTTCCCGTTGTGGTTGCAATCAACCGTTTTCATACAGATACTGAGGCTGAGCTTGAAATCATCGACAATTGCTGCAAGGAATTGCAAGTTGAATATGCGCTTTCAGAGGTCTTTGAAAAAGGCGGGGACGGCGGAGTTGAGCTTGCAAAAAAGGTATGCCATATTATTGATAATTCAGATGCTCAGTATGAGCCGATTTATAATATAGAATTGCCCATTGAAGAGAAAATTGAGACAATAGCAAGGAATATCTACGGTGCAGATGGAGTTGCATTTACAAATGCGGCGGTGAAATCTCTGAAAGAGATAAAAAGCTTGGGTGGAGACAGGCTGCCTGTTTGTATAGCCAAAACACAGTATTCTCTTTCGGATGACCCTACCTTGCTTGGCAGACCCGTAAAATTCACTGTGACAATCAGAGATTTGAGACTTTCAAACGGCGCAGGCTTCGTCGTAGCATACGCAGGGGATATTATGACAATGCCGGGGCTGCCTAAAGCTCCTGCCGCAGAGAAAATAGATGTGGATAACAATTCTGTCATTCACGGGCTGTTCTGATGAAAGAGTTTATTTCGCATTCTGTCGCAGAGACAGAGAGAATTGCCGCACTGCTGGCCGACAAGCTTCAGGGCGGGGAGGTAATAGCCTTCACAGGCGGCATGGGCATGGGTAAAACCGCTTTCACAAACGGCATACTGAATGCACTCGGTGCAAAGGATATCGTTTCAAGCCCGACGTTTATTCTGATGAATGAATATGAAAGCAGATTAAAGGTTTATCACTTTGATATGTATCGCATATTATCATGGGAAGACTTATACTCAACCGGATTTTTTGATTATCTTGACGGCGACGGCGTTTTGATTATCGAATGGAGCGAAAATGTCAGCGAGGCTATTCCGGAAAATGCCGTGAGAATTGACATTTCACTCGGAGAAAACGAAAATGAGCGAATTATAAGAATATCGGGGATTGATTTATGAGAATACTTGCACTTGATTCTTCGGCAATGCCTGCTTCTGCGGCGATATACAGTGATGGCCGCATACTTGGCGAGTATTTCATTAACACAAAGCAAACACATAGCGAAACGCTCATGCCGATGGTTGAAAGCTTATTGAAGCTGACTAAAACACAACTTCCTGAGATTGATTTATTTGCCGTAACAAACGGCCCGGGTTCATTTACAGGTGTTCGCATAGGTGTTTCATGCATTAAGGGACTTGCGTTTGTAAATAATACACCGTGCTGTCCTGTTTCCACCTTGGAGTCAATTGCATATAACGGAGCCATGCTCGAAGGAAAGACTATCTGTGCTGTTATGGACGCACGCAGAGAACAGGTGTATAATGCACTTTTCGAGGTGCGGAATAAAAAGATTATCCGTCTGTGCGATGACAGGGCAGTAATGATAGACGCTCTGCGTGAAGATGCAGCTAAGTACGGCAAGGATATGATTCTTATGGGAGACGGCGCAGACCTTTGCTACGATAAGCTGAAGGACACAGGCGTTTCTCTTGCGGCGGAAAGCGATAGATACCAGAATGCGGCTTCGGTTGCATTTGTTGCGGCTGAAAAGATTCTTAAAGGGGTAGGAACAGTTTCGCCGAATGATTTACTGCCGAAATATCTCAGAATACCGCAGGCTGAAAGAGAGTTAAGTAAAAAAATGAAAGAAGAGGGAAAGCTATGATTGCAATCGGCTCTGACCACGGAGGTTTCAAGCTGAAGGAGGCAATAAAGGCACATCTCACCGAAAAAGGTATGGGATTCACGGATTTCGGTACGTTCAGCGAGGAATCTGTAGACTACGTACCAATTGCGCAGAAAGCGGCTGAAGCAGTTGCCTCAGGCAAGGCCGAGTTTGGTATCCTTATATGCACGACTGGAATAGGTGTATGCATGGCGGCAAACAAGGTAAAAGGGATAAGAGCCGCAACCTGTATAAACGAATATACGGCCGAAATGACAAGAAAGCATAATAATGCAAATATCCTCTGCATGGGTCAAAAGGTGGTCGAAGAAAAGCTTGCCCTGTCAATGGTTGATATTTTTCTCAAGACAGAATTTGAAGGCGGAAGACACCAACGAAGAGTTGATGAGATAATGGAAATTGAGCACGTAAAATGAAAAAATGGAGGCTATTATGAAAAATGTTTTTATCATGGATCACCCGCTTATTCAGCATAAGCTGACCTTCCTGCGTGATGTTTCGACAGGAACAAAGATTTTCAGGGAGCTTGTAAGTGAAATTGCAACCTTGATGTGCTATGAGGCAACAAGAGATTTGCCCTTGATTGACGTGCAGACAGAAACACCCATGCAAATTACCACGACAAAGGTGATTTCCGGCAGAAAGCTTGCATTTGTGCCAATTCTCCGTGCCGGGCTTGGCATGGTGGACGGTATGCTCAATCTTGTTCCGTCAGCGAAGGTAGGGCATATCGGGCTTTACAGAGACCATGACACGCTTATGCCTGTAGAATATTATAACAAGCTTCCTCCGGATATAAATGAGCGTGAGGTAGTTATTCTTGACCCAATGCTTGCAACAGGAGGTTCTGCAAAGGATGCGATAGATATAGTCAAACGAAGCAACCCCAAAAGCATCAAATTCCTTTGCATTATTGCCGCACCCGAAGGGCTTGAGGTGCTTCTGAGAGAGCACCCAGATGTTCAAATTTATTGCGCTGCCGTTGATGAAAAGCTTAACGAAAACGGCTACATTATGCCGGGACTTGGTGATGCGGGCGACAGGATTTTCGGAACAAAGTAATGATACTGTATGGAATATCCCCACGATGAAAACCGTTGGGGATATTTCTTTGCCGCACTTTTATTTATTGGCATAGTATGGTATACTATTTGAAATATCGGTATAATTATTCAAGGCAAATTCAGTATAACAGAGGTAATAATGGCAGAAATAAAGACTTACAGAATTAATGACGGCGTCAACCTTCACAGCTTCATTGATGACAATTTCAAAACGCTTCGTATATCCGTTAATATGATTGTCCCGCTCTTGCATGAAACAGCGGCGAAATATGCAGTTTTGCCATCGCTTGTGACACGGGCGACCAATGAATATCCTGATTACACTCTTTTCGGGCAAAAGCTTGCGGGGCTTTACGGTTCATACATTGATTCCTCTGTATCTAAAACAGGAAGCTATCAGGTGCTGACAATATCTGTCGGCGGAATTGCGGATAAATACGCCTTTGACGGCGAAGATATGCAGAAGGAGCTTTCAGAGATTCTTTTCTGCATATTGTTTAACCCACTAAAGGAGAACGGATTATTCCCGGCTGAGGGTTTTGAGCAGGAAAAACGGCAGATACTTGAGATTTTCGATGCGGAATTCAACGATAAGATAGTTTATGCGAGGACAAGAGCCAATCAGCTTCTCTTTGGAGATGAAGCAGAAGGCATGAACAGATACGGCACGAAAGATGAGGTAGAAAAGTTAACCCTTGAAGATGTGACTTCAGCATGGGATGAGCTTATTTCCTCCGCAAAGTTTGAGGTATTTATTCTGGGCAATTGTGAGCCTGATATAAAGCTGTATGAAAATGCATTTTCAAAGCTTGGCAAGAATTATGCTTATAATGCCAAACCTTTTGCTGCTAAAGAGGCAAGTACCACAGTTGAAGAATTGAAGCTTTCGCAGTCAAAGCTTGTTATGAGCTTCAGAGTGGATTCTGAGGGTATCAGCAGAGCTGCCATGCAGCTTATGAGCGCTGTTTTAGGGGGAACGCCGAGCTCAAAGCTTTTCCTCAAGGTTCGGGAAGAAAAACACCTCTGCTATTATTGCTCATCAAGAGTTGACGCACTCACTAATGTTATGACCGTCGAGAGCGGAGTTGAGACAGAAAACATAGAAGAAGCACGCTCCGCAGTTTTGGAACAGCTTGATGAGATGAAAAAAGGTAATATCACTGATGATGAAATTGAGGCTGCCAGGCTTGCGATGCTAAACTCATATAAAGCGGTGAGAGATTCACTTAATTCCACAGAAATCTGGTGCCTTTCTCAGATGTTTTTTGATAGGATTGATTTACCGGAAGAGAGAGCAGAGAAAATTTTGAAACTGACAAAGCAGGAGATAATATCTGCTGCAAACGCACTTGAACTTGACACAGTTTACATTTTGAAGGGAATCTCATAATCGGTGAATATATGATGAGTATTGAAAAAGTAGTAAGCAAGCAGGTTGGTGACAGCTACTATATGCTTAAACATTCGTCCGGCTTAGACATTTTTATTTATCCCAAAGCAACAAGCACAAGCTATGCGGTTTTCGGCACAAAGTATGGCTCAGTTGATAATTGCTTCAAGAGAAGTGATGAAAGCGCAGCTGAGAAAGTTCCGGAGGGAATAGCACACTTTTTAGAGCATAAGCTGTTTGAAAGTGAAGACGGCGATGCGTTCTCACGCTATGCCAAAACGGGTGCCAGTGCAAATGCCTACACCTCGTTTGATACAACCTGCTATCTTTTCTCCTGTACGGATAACTTCAGTGAATCACTGGAGATTCTTCTGGATTTTGTCCAATCTCCATACTTTACACAGGAAACGATTGACAAGGAACAGGGGATAATCGGGCAGGAAATTAAGATGTATGACGATGACCCTCAGTGGAGAGTGATGTTTAATCATCTGCGTGCACTATATCACAGTCATCCCATAAGAGAAGATATTACCGGAACCGTGGAAAGCATTGCACAGATAACGCCGCAGCACCTTTACAGATGCTACAACACATTTTATAATCTCAATAATATGGCGCTTGTTATCGTGGGAAATGCAGATAAAGATGAAATTCTTGCGATTTGTGACAGAATGCTTAAAAAAGCTGAGCCTGTAAAAGTCTCCAGAGTTTTCCCCAATGAGCCCGAAAGCATAGTCAGCGAATATACTGAAGACAGGCTTTCAGTTGCAGCACCTCTTTTTCAATTCGGCTTTAAGGAAAAGGTGAAAACCGGCAATCGAACATCAAAGGATATAGCCGCAATGGAGGTACTCCTTGATATTTTCTCGTCTGATTCAAGCCCGCTTTTCAGGAAGCTGCTTGATGAGGGGCTTATTAATGAATCTTCCTTCAGTCATGAATACTTTGAAGGCGAAGGGTATGCCACGGTAATGTGGAACGGCGAGTCGAAGGACCCAAAAAAAGTTTCCGACATGATTCTTAAAGAGGCAGAGCGGCTGAAAAAGGAAGGTATACCAAAAGGTGCCTTTGAGCGCACAAAGAAAGCTCTTTACGGAAATAATGTCAGCGCTTTGAACAGCCCTTCCAATATTGCCAATGCGATGATAGCGCTTAATTTTAAGAATAGAGAAATTTTCTCTTATATAGACGCCTTTGTTAGTTTGACGATAGAAGATATAGAAGAAAAGCTTAATTCTGTTTTTCTTTCTGATATGAGCGCACTTTCAGTTATATTGCCAATTTGATAAGGAGAATGAAATGGAACATATTGTTGAGTTTCCTAAGCTTGGATGGGAATTTATTGTAAATGAAACAGCCTTTACTATCGGGAGCTTCTCGATAAAATGGTATGCATTGCTGATTGTTTCTGGTTTCTTACTTTCGGTGTTCTATGCATATACGCAAATTAAGAAAATGAATATTGACGGCGACAAGCTTATTGACGTCATAATCGTCGGCTTGATTTGCGCAGTAATCGGGCTTCGGCTTTACTTTGTCGTGTTTTATCCTGTGCCGGAGGGCGGAACAAACCCATATTATGACGACCCCATGAAGATTCTGCGGATTTGGGAAGGCGGCCTCGGCTTCTTCGGCGGCCTTATCGGTGCAGTTTTGGGCGGAGTTATAATGACCAGAATAAAGAAAATGAGCACCTTCGCTGTGCTTGACATAGTCGGAGTTTGCTTTCTTATGGGTCAGGCAATAGGACGTTGGGGCAATTATTTCAACCAAGAGGCTTTCGGAAGCAATACAGACAGCATTTTCGGCATGATTAGCGATTCTACCACAAGCTATCTTCAATCTCATCAGGCTGACCTTTTAAGTCAGGGAATAACTGTTGACCCAATGGCGCCCGTACACCCGACATTTTTATATGAATCTGTGCTTTGTGCGGTTGGCTTTGTTCTGCTCCACTTTTTCAATACAAGGCTCAGGAGATATGATGGGCAAACCTTCCTTTTGTACATTATGTGGTATGGTACATGCAGGTTCTTTATTGAATCGGTAAGGACAGACAGCCTGATGATTGGTCCGTTCAGAGTTTCAATGGTGGTTTCAGCGTTACTTGTGCTGTTCGCTGCGGTGATGCTTCTTGTTTTCCGCAAGAGAACGGTACTCTCCGGCTGCGGAAGCAAAGCTGTTATGGAGCTTAACAGAAAAGCAGATGAAGTTGAGGTTGTTGAAGCAGAAATGAGAAATGATGCTGATATAGACGAAGCTGCAAATAAAATCGATAAAGAAGATGCTCCGGAGGATGAAAATGGCAAAGATAATTGACGGCAAGGCAGTTTCATCATCTGTTAAAGCAGAGGTGAAAGCCGATGTTTTATCTTTGAAAGATAAAGGAATAACGCCGGGCTTGGCAGTTATTATTGTCGGCGAGGATTCAGCCTCAAAAATATATGTGCGCAACAAAAAGCGTGCATGTGAGGAAGTGGGGATATATTCCGAGGAATATGCTTTGCCTGAAAGCACCACACAATACGAGCTCACTCAGCTTATAGATAAACTCAATAATGATAGAAGAATTAACGGCATTTTGGTTCAGTCTCCCTTGCCAAAGCATATAGATGAAATTGCTGTAATTGAGGCAATTTTGCCCGAGAAGGATGTTGACGCTTTCCATCCGTATAATGTGGGTAAAATCATGATTGGCGATTTTGATTTTCTCCCGTGCACGCCTGCCGGCGTTATGCGGCTGATTAATTCAACCGGTGTGGAGATTGAAGGAAAAAACTGTGTCGTCATCGGAAGAAGCAATATCGTAGGAAAACCCATGGCGATGCTTCTGCTTCATGATAACGCCACTGTTACAATATGTCATAGCAGAACAAGAAATCTTGCTGATGTATGTAAATCAGCCGATATTCTCGTTTCAGCCGTTGGCAGGGCTGACTTTGTCACAGCTGATATGGTAAAAGACGGTGCTGTGGTTATTGATGTAGGAATGAACCGAGACAAGACTGGCAAGCTTTGCGGAGATGTCGATTTCGGGCAGGTTGAAGCAAAGGCTTCATATATAACGCCTGTGCCCGGCGGAGTTGGCCCTATGACAATTGCCATGCTCATGAAGAATACGGTAACCGCTGCAAAAATTCAGAATGATGTCAGATAATTCTAAAACTGAGGATTGATTAAATGCCTGATATATTGCCGCAGATTTCTTTGCCAAGCGATGTAAGAAAGCTGGATGCAAAAGAAAAAGAGAAGCTTTGCGAAGAGATAAGAAGCTTGATAATTGAAACAGTATCAAATAATGGCGGGCATCTTTCGGCAAACTTAGGTGTTGTTGAGCTTTCTGTTGCACTGCTTTCTGTTTTTGACCCTCCAAAGGATAATGTAGTCTGGGACGTGGGACATCAGGCTTATACATATAAGCTTCTCACGGGCAGATATAAAGATTTCAAGACAATCAGAACTGAGGGCGGTCTCTCAGGCTTTCCGAATAAGGATGAGAACGATTGTGACATTTTTACTTCCGGGCATTCGAGTGCGTCCATTTCCTCCGCGTTAGGTGCCTCAGAGGCTGATTTTCATCAGAATAAATCGAATTTCACTGTCGCAGTTATAGGAGACGGCGCACTTACAGGCGGGCTTGCGTATGAAGGCTTGAATAATGCCGGACGTCTTAAACGTAATTTCATTGTTGTTTTGAATGATAATGATATGTCTATATCAAGGAATGTCGGCTCTGTCTCAAGGCATATTTCTCATATGCGTTCACGCCCGGGATACATCAAAACTAAAAACAGAACAGAGGAAGTGCTCGGAAGAATTCCTCTCATTGGAACAGGAATTGAGAGATTTCTGAGATGGGCAAAGAAAACCGTGAAAAAATTCCTTTACCGCTCAAACATTTTTGAAGATTTGGGTTTCAGATATTACGGTCCTTTCGACGGGCACAATACTGAGCAGCTTACGGAGACATTTGAAGCCGCCAAGCTTATTGACCGGCCGGTGCTGATTCATGTGAAGACGTATAAAGGCAAGGGATATACATATGCAGAGCAGGCACCGGGAACTTTCCACGGGCTTTCGGGCTTCAATGTTGAAACCGGAGAGACGGGTGAAAGCTATGAGTCGTTTTCAGAAATATTCGGCAAGAAAATGCTTCGGCTTGCAAAGGAAAATGAAAAAATCTGTGCAGTCACGGCGGCAATGGAATATGGCACCGGGCTTTCGCATTTTAAGTCTGCGTTTCCCGACAGATTCTATGATGTCGGCATAGCCGAAGAGCATGCCGTTACTTTTTCCGGCGGTCTCTCCGCAAAGGGAATGATTCCAGTTCTTGCCGTTTACTCCACCTTTCTGCAGCGTGCATATGATGAAATTATCCATGACATTTCGCTGCAGGGGAATAAAGCTGTGCTTGCAATAGACAGGTGCGGGTTCGTCGGAGAAGACGGCAAAACGCATAACGGGCTTTTTGATGCTGCTTTCCTGAGAACTGTACCGGGCATAACAGTGTATTCGCCATCTTTTTATGATGAGCTTGAAATGCAGCTCGAATTTTTACTTAATGACCATAATACTCTTTCTGCAATTCGTTATCCGAGAGGCGGCGAGCTTTATAAGCCGGCATATTATAATGCAAGCACGAGTAATTATGAGGTATATGGCGGGGAAAAGGCAGAAATAATTATCGTTTCATATGGCAGGCTTTTTTCAGCCGCTGCAAAAGTGTATGATGAGCTTAGTAAAAAAGGGCAAAGCGTTAAGCTGATTAAAATCAACAGAATTATACCGCTTGATAATAATTTGATTTCAGAATGCATGAGTGCAAAAAGGGTTTTCTTTTTTGAAGAGGGAATAGAAGCCGGTGGCATTGGAGAGGCATTTTCTTATAATCTCTATAAATTAGGTTATGAGGGTGATTTTCTGCTTAAAGCCGTCAAAAATCCTTTTCAGCCGCATGCACCGATGTATCGGGCCTTGGAAATAAACGGCTTCGATTCAGACGGAATAATGATCTTCATTCAGGAAAACATGTAATTCGGGGGATGCTTTGAAGAAACGTTTAGATGTTCTTCTCTTTGAAAAAGGCTTTGCTGAAAGCCGTGAGAGAGCAAAAGCACTTATAATGTCGGGTATAGTATATGTTGATAATCAGAAATGCGATAAAGCCGGTGCTGCATTTTCCGAGGATGTAACAATTGACGTCAGAGGTAAAACGTTAAAATACGTCAGCCGCGGTGGATTAAAGCTTGAAAAAGCGATTAATGACTTCTCGCTTGATTTGAAAGATAAGATATGTATGGACATAGGTGCATCTACGGGCGGCTTCACCGATTGTATGCTTCAAAATGCCGCAAAGCTCGTATACTGCGTAGATGTCGGTTATGGGCAGCTTGCCTGGAAGCTGCGAAATGATGAAAGAGTTATAAATCTCGAAAGAACCAATGCAAGGAATCTCACTAAAGCTGAAATCCCTGATGAAATAGCCTTCACTTCAATTGATGTCTCATTTATCTCACTAACAATTGTCCTTGAAGGCATTCGGGATTTGCTCGCTGACAAAGCGGATTTGATATGCCTTATCAAGCCGCAGTTTGAAGCCGGCAGGGAAAAGGTAGGCAAAAAAGGCGTCGTGAGAGATATAGCCGTGCACAATGAGGTAATTGAAAGGATTGTAAGCTTTTCTATTGAAAACGGATATTCTCTCATTAATTTGACTTTTTCTCCCATAAAAGGACCGGAAGGTAATATTGAGTATCTGATATATCTAAAAAAAGACAATTCGGCAGAAATATCAGGCGGATTTCCCATAATAAGCGAAGTAACTGCAGAATCACACAGAATTTTGAATGGGGCTTAGCTATGAAGGTTGCGATAATTCCAAATTATAGTAAAGGCAAAGCAAAAGCGTGCACTGAGAAGCTAATAGGGCTGCTTGGTGAGCTTGGTTGTGAGCATATCCTCCATGAATACAGCCGTGATGACGGTTATATAATAAACTCAGATGAAATGAAAAATGTCGATTTTTTTGTCGCAATCGGAGGAGATGGGACAATTATCCACACGGCGAAAGCCGCCGCTAAAATCGGAAAGCCGATAATCGGCGTAAATGCCGGAAATCTTGGTTTTACAGCAGCAATTGAATGTGATGACATCGAATATATAAAAGAGTTAATTTCGGGCAAGTATGAGCTTGAAGAGCGCATGATGATAGATGCCCAAGTCATTTCCAGTGGAAAAGTCAAAGCAGAATTCTCAGCACTTAATGATGCTGTTCTGAGAGGTGCATATTCAGGTATTCTTGATTACAGCATTGCTATCGGAAAGCGCAGATATTACGATTACCGTGCAGACGGCGTAATTATCTCAACGCCGACCGGCTCAACGGCATATTCTCTTTCAGCCGGAGGCCCGATTGTTGAGCCCACGGTTGAATGCATGATTTATACGCCGATTTGCCCGCATTCGCTCTTGAACAGAAGCGTAATCTATGCACCTGACACTGAAATTCAAGTGCTTCCGAAGCTTAGTGACAAATCGGCCTTTCTCACCATTGACGGCAGTGAGCCGTATGAGATAAATATAAATGATAGGATTGTTTTCAGGAAATCTTCCTTGTTTGCATCTTTTATTAATCTGGATGACAAAAGTTTTTATGACACACTTAACAAGAAAATCATTAATGACAGGAATGTAGGAGGCTGAAATGAAAACGAGAAGACATGCCAGAATTCTTGAATTAATCAAGGATAATGATATTGACACACAGGAAGAGCTCTTGAAATTCCTGCATGAAGACGGCTTCAGTGTAACACAGGCGACAGTGTCTCGTGACATAAAAGAATTGCGTTTAATCAAATCTCTCTCCCGCAACGGTAATTATAAGTATTCTACCGGCGGAGAAAGCAATTCAGACATTTCGGCAAAGTTCTATTCACTTTTTTCAGATTCTGTCAAAACCGTCGATTCCTCAATGAATATGGTAGTGGTGAAAACACAAAACGGTATGGCTCAGGCTGTGTGCGCCTCAATGGATTCAATTCAGTGGCAGGGCTTTGTCGGAACCTTGGCAGGAGAAGACACGATTTTCATTGTGTGCTCTGATGAGGCGGCAGCAAAGGAAACCAGAGAAGAGTTCAGAAAGCTTATAGGCAGCAGGTGAAAAATGTTAAGTCAGCTCTCAATTAACAACATAGCAGTTATAGAAAGGGCGTCAATTGATTTTTCTGCCGGTCTTACCGTGATGACAGGTGAAACGGGTGCGGGAAAGTCTATAATAGTTGATGCCATTAATGCTGTTTTGGGTGAGAGAACCTCAAAGGAGCTAATCAGGACAGGCTCAGGCTCCGCTTCTGTTTTTGCATTGTTTACTGATATTGACGAAAACACACTTGATTTTATACGCAAAGAGGGCTATCAGCCCGAGGAAGACGGCTCTGTACTTATCCAAAGAGAGATAAGAGTCGAAGGCAAATCAATGTGCAAATTAAATGGGGCTCCGATAATTCTCTCAGCTTTGAAGCAAATAGGCTCTCGGCTTATCAGTATTCATGGGCAGCATGAAAGCTATGACCTGCTTTCTCCTGAGGTGCATATCAACTATATTGACAGTTTTTCAGAAAATGACAGTGCTTTGAATGAATATAAAGAAGGTAATAAAACATCTATTTTAATTACAGGCGTTACTTGGGGATTGTCAATATTATTTGGACTTCGAGCATATCAATTTGGTACAGTAACAACAGTAGCACCATTATCAGCAACTGTTGTTACATCCAAAGTATTTGCATTACTGCCTACAACACTTGAACCCTTTAACCATTTGTAAGTCAACTCATGGTATGCAGGAACATCCTCACCGAGATTCAGCTCCAATGTACCTGCTTCGTCATTACACAAATATAAAGTATCCGTAGTAAAAGACGGGTCCAACTCCCAAGCCTTAGTATATTCCTTAACATCTATGTTTTTTATTTCAGATGTGTCTGAACGCTGACAGGTGCCTGTACCCTTATAAACAACTGCTATATAATTGCCGTTATCGGACACATCGGCCGGAGAAAGATTAAGACGCGTGCCTTCTGCTTCAACTCTTACTAATGAGCCGGGATCGCCTCTATACCAAACAATACTGTCGGGACTACCACCGGGAGTATACGTTATACCGTCTACAGACAGTACAAGTTCGCGTTCTGCACATATATCCGTAGCAGAAAATCC
>QMCE01001934.1_pt1 | contig 14653 bp, 15 predicted proteins | sample 1821851 | NCBI WGS metagenome assembly QMCE01 (sample SAMN09453174, study PRJNA476694) | Termite gut metagenome, whole genome shotgun sequencing project. | isolation source: worker | host: Odontotermes sp. | place: South Africa:Pretoria | collected 2016-01-28 | reverse complement strand
ACATCCGATTTCAGGTCGAAGAAAAAATTAGTGCACCACAGGGTCACACAATCAATCACAATGACGCGCCCCGCGAGGTTGTGGCGGCTCAATTCTTTTTCTTCTTCTATGTTCGTCCATTGGGGGCCGCGGAATGCCTGATGGCGCAACACACGTTTGCGGAATTCTTCGTCCCACACCCTGGCCGTGGCCAGGTATACCGGATTTTCAGACAGGGATAGCGCTGCTTTTTCCGCGTAACTGCTTTTCCCCGACCGTTGTCCGCCTGTGATAAGAATGATTCGTTTCATAATGAAAGGCAAAGGTAGCATCTTTTCATTTTATTTTTTACTTTTGCCCCGTTCAAATGTTTTAATTAATGTTGAGAAAGGGTCATTAATGAATACAATTTTCATCGTTCTTCCGGTACTTACCATACTGATGTTTCAACTTGGTCTGGAGCTTCAAATAAAAGATTTTACCCTTTTCTTCAAGCGGCCTAAGCCTGTTATTGCCGGATTAACCGGCCAGTTGGTTTTGCTTCCTTTGCTGGGTTTTTTATGGGGATATATTTTTGGACTGGATGAGGTGCTGTTTGTCGGTTTGTTGTTGATCACGTGTTCTCCCGGTGGTAGTTCTTCCAATATTTTCTCAATGCTTGCCAAAGGCGATGTCGCACTTTCCGTAAGTCTGACGGCCCTGAGTAGTATCATTACTCTTTTTACGATCCCCGTGATCATGTCATTTATCGTGCAATATGCCGGAAGCACCGGATATGGAACGATCAACCTGCCTGTGCTTCCTCTGATTATCCAGCATATTGTTTTGATGGTGATACCGATACTGGCCGGCATACTTTTCCGGCAGTATTGTCCTTCGAAAGCCGGAAAAGTGCATAACGTTCTCGGAAAAATCGCTTTTCCCGCCCTGATTTTTTTAATTTCCGTATTTTTCATTCAGCATTACCAAACTATAATTACCTATATTGGTAAGTTAGGATTATGTATTCTGTTTCTTATCCTTTCGGCACTGACCGGCGGATGGGTGTTATCGTGGTTATGCAAGCTGCATGAAAAAGAAAAAAGGACGATTATCATAGAGGTTGGTATGCAGAATGCGGCGCAGGCGATTGCTATTGCCACGAGCCCGTTCATTTTTCACAATGAAACAATGGCGATACCTGCCATTATGTATGCTTTGCTAATGAATATTGTCCTGTTGGTTTATGTCAGATTGAAAAAGAAACAAACGTTAACCGGCTAAGGCCGGTCTTCGATTCCTGTTCGTTTCAGGTGATTTCTTTGGGGCTTGAGGAGTTTACAAAAAGGATATCGCCCATATTTTTAAAATCGAAAAAGAAAGTCACCGGTTCGTGTTTGATAAGATCTTCATGAAACCCTATGATGGTAAGGCCTGCCTGCGAAGAACGTTCCTGAACGATGTCACTGAATGTGTGTTCCTTGTCTAACATGACAAATTCGATATTGGAAAGGGTGATGGGTAGTCTTCCGGCTGCAATACGTTCTTCCAGTTCTTTTTTTGTTTCTTTGATTTCCTCCTTAACGCTTGTCAGGAATATTTTTATGTGGCTTTTTTTCCAGTCCGGATGCGACAGAATAATATACCCCAATAAGATCATGAAATTTGTATTATGTTGGTCGTGCTCGCGTATCCATACATGAATCCCGTTTGCCGGGCGGATGAAATGTTCGGAAATCGCCAGTATGCCTACATCAAAATTGCCTGCGCGTACCAGGTTTACATTATTAAGAATCTCGCATAATTCATCCGGATGGCGTTTGTCGTATTCGAAAATCACCATGTTGTTCTCCATTCCCGAAATAGAAGGTGTTTGTATAACCTGAGCAATGGCGGAGGTGTATGACGGTGAAATCATCGTATCGATATATAATGTACTGCCCTTGTCTTTCGTGTTGTTGATAAGTTGCTTCAGTAATACTTTTGATTCTTTATGCGTCTGTTTACTGTAATAGCCCTTTATCAGATGGAAATAGGTGCCAAAACCATGCTGATGGCTTATCCATTTCATCAGTTCCAGAATTTTTTCGCGCTTGAAGGAATGTGGAGAGACACAAATCGCGGCCGGACGCCATTCTTCGGTATCCATGCTCGACTGGTGTTTTTGCATATATACCTGTAACTGTCTGTTCAACTGGAACAACGCTCCCTTGAAAATATTAACAAGCCCTTTCTGGTCTTTGTTGTAATGTTCTACAAACAGGTAGAGAATGATGATTACCAGGTATGAGAAGACCGTATAGAGCGGGCTTATCATGAACATGACCCATACGGATAGCAAAAAACCGGCCAATGATAAAAACCATTTTGATTTGAAACGCGGACGGTAGGAGGGAGGCGAACCGAAATGATTGAGAAACGAGTTTAGGCATAATGTTCCGTATGTAATCAGGAAAAACATAGAGATAATGCCTGCAACCGAATTCACGTCGCCCAAAAGAATAAAAACAATCGCAATCATATAGACGATCACGGATGCGTTCCGCGGCTCTTTTGTTTCTCCTTTCCCCCTTGATAACAGGATATTCAGTCGCTTGAAAGGAAACATTCTGTCGCTTGCAATCGCCTGTAAAGTACGGGGCGCAACGATCATCGCTCCGATGGCAGACGAGGAAGTACATGCTGCCAATCCTAACGGAATGATCACCTCGCCATACCGTGCAATCCGCGACATAATCAGTTGATCTTCCATCAGATCTGTTTGGGATGCCGATACGGCGAACTTCCAGACCACAAAAATATAAACGATCAGGCCGGTAAGTGTCCCGAGCATTGTTCCAAGCGGAATCGCTTTTCCCGGGTTTCGCAGATCCCCGCTAAGGCCTACCCCTGCGGTCATCCCTGTGAAAGCCGGAAAACAGATGGCAAAAAGGATAAAAAACTGTTCTTTTCTGAAAAGGCCGAAATTATTTCCTGCGATGTAAGCAGGGTCATCCGGCATCTCAATCGGTTTTCCTAAAAAGAAAAATAAAAGAGAAATAGCCAGTATGAGGTTAACGATATAGAGCAGTTTCATTCCCGAACCGGAGCCTTGTTTTAGTATGACCGCTCCGAGTATTAACATGGTCGGAACACTAACTATCTGTTTGGGTAAATTGATTCCAAACTGATTCCGGCACCATTCGAAAAGAAACTGAAATGATTCGGCAAAGGCGATAATATATAAAAAGCAATGCTTATTGTTTGCGAAAGAAAGAGTGTGATCCCTATGGTGGAACCTACTTTCAGCCCGAATGAACGCGAGATAATAAAATATTCGCCTCCCCCTTCTACTCGTGTATTTGTTGCCAGTTCGGAAAGGGCCAGCGCCGTGGGAATCGTAATCATGTGCCCTAACAGGATAATTCCGATGGCGCCCCAGAAACCGAGTGTTCCCGTAGCATATCCGAAACGCAGGAACAGAATGGCGCCCAATACGGATGAAATCGATGTCAGATAAACCGCCGCCGTTCCGAATCCGTGATTCTTTTTTACTGTGTTGTCCTGTTGCATTCAGCCTTTTGATATTTGTCAGGAACAAAGATAATGTAAAATGAGATAAAATAAAAGGGTTTATTTTCACTGATCCGGTTAAAATCCTATAATTTGCCGGAGGGTTTGGTAGCGGGCGGCGCTGATTTTTATTTTTTCGTTGTTGTGGAGTATGACTTGTTGTTTTTCTCCGTAGCGTTCGATACGGCTGATATGATTGATATTGACAATATAGGAACGGTGAATTCGTACAAAACGATCTGCGGGGAGTATATCTTCCGTATGTTTCATTGTCTGTTCTTTCAGCCAACTGCCTTCGGAGGTGCAGACGGATATGTAATCTCCGTCCGCTTTGATGTATATGATATCCTTTACCGGGATTATTTTAATCTTCTGTCCGGTACGTATTGTTATGCGGTCGATGGGGAGCACGGCAACAGCGGGCGGTATGGCCCTTTTGCCGGAGGATGCCGTCGTGTGCTGTGTCGTAGTATAAAATAACCTGATAATTATAAATATGAGAAGCGTAATGAACAAGCGGGCAGGTATGGTATAGATAAAAGAACCGAACCGGGACGGAAAAAGCAGGTACAGGACGAGGGTCTCTATCCCTGTTATCAATAAACCGGCCGGTATGATAAGTGCGGCGATAAATATCAACTGATATCCGAGTGTGTAGTTTGCCGCCGGTATGGCAAACTTGAATGTGTTCCATAAGACAAAGCCTGACAGGGATAGCAGTCCTCCGTATAAGACCGTATCTGCCAGGCAGGGCACTACCGGCAGGTCTCCTTTGAGGGCGAATGCATATATCACGGCTGTGGCAAAACAAACCGTGATATAGCTTTTTCTGTAGTCATTGAAAGGATGCATCTGTTGTGTTTCGGTGTCCGTTTATTTTATTTCTATGCCGCCGAATGTGAATTTAGCAATGATAATGAGCTTTTTTGTACGGTCTTTATCTATGTTTTTTATTCTTGAGTCGCTTACTCCTCCTACGAATCCTTTTGAATGTATTTCAATATCCCAATGATCGGGGGCTGTTATTTCGACACCTCCGAACACGGTTTTTATATATAGAAACGTGTCTCCTTCCGCAAGCGAAGTGCGCCGCAGGTCAAGCTCCATCCCTCCGAAAGTCGCGTCAATCGTACCTCCTTTGAAAACAGGGTCTAAGATTGCCTGTTCGGCGCCGCTGAAAACAAATTGATAGTTGATTTTACCGTCATTGTTTTCGTTTTCACCGGTAGTATAAGGCTCTTTCCAGCTTCCTTTGTGCGGATGACTTCGTCTGAACCATCCGGGGCCTATCAGGGTTCCGGCGAGGATCAATACGCCGATCACAATGATAAGGGCCGGCCAGTAAGTGGCGGTAAATAGTTCGAAAGTAAAGTTTCCGGGATAAATGCGTGCCGCTTTTTCCATCAGGAAAAAATATCCGACAGAACCTATTATGACTCCGGATGTAAAGCGGTTCCTGCAAATATTGATTGCTCCGATCGCGAAAAGGAGCATAGGCCATGAGAAAAAGAATTTTTTCCATACAGGATTAAGTAATTCCGTATTGAAACATAGCAAAAGCAGTCCTCCGGCAATTAACAGGAATGCGAATAGAATGCCGTGGTTAGATCCTCCGCATGATTGATATCTGTTTTCTTTTTGTAAACGCCGTCCCATAAGGGAAGCTCCCAGTATATAGATGAGTATGGATAAGAGCGATAAGGAGATGACGGCTAAAGCAGGCAATGTGTTATAAAACCCATTGATTGTTCGTTCGAGCAATATGCCGCTACCGGTCATCAATGCAATGGCGGCGATCGCAAAGAATGCGTTTCTTTTGTTTTGATTCGTGTTCATTTTTTTTTGAATTTATCGGAAGTACCTGCGCAATGTACTTTCCGGGTTTTTACTTCCGCAAATGTAGGCGCTTCAGAGACGTTCTGCAATAGAAAATCGACGAAACGCGGCAAAAATGTCGATGAAACAGGGAATAAAAAAGATCAGTCACAATTATGTTGGCAGGCGGTGTCCGGCTTTTCTATTTCGATGGTGACGTGGTCAATGTGAAATGGTTTCGCCATGTCAATGATATGATGTTTTAACCGTTCGGGATTTATTGTATTGCTTACTACGTGGAGAGTCATAATGTGTGATTCGCCATCCATTGTCCAGAGGTGAAGGTCATGAACGGATATAACATCTTCTATCGCATCCAGTTTTTTTTCCAAATCCTCGATGCTGACAGTGTCGGGTGTTGCTTGTAGCATGATCCGGAGTGTGTCGCGCATATTCCGGAAAACATTTGTCAGCACCCATAAACTGATTACAATCGAAAGAATCGGATCGAGAACCGGCAGGTTGACAAACAGCATGACGATGCTGACGATGAATACGGCAATCCAGCCCAAGACGTCTTCCATAATGTGCAGGAAAACGGCGCGCTCGTTCAGAGAGTTGCCTTTTTTCAACCGGAGTGCTGCCGCTCCGTTGATAAGCACGCCTACAATTGCGATCCACAACATCCCGCGGGCATTTACTTCCTGTGGGTCAAGAGCGCGTTTTCCTGCTTCGTAAAGCACGAAGACGGAGCTTACAAATAATACTCCGGAAAGAAATATCGAACCGAGTAGTGAAAAGCGCCTGTATCCGTATGTATATTTCCGGTTCCGTTTCTGTGTCGCTTTTTTCTGGAAAGCCCATGCTACGGCAAGCGATAAACAATCGCCGAAGTCGTGAAGCGCATCCGAAAGAATAGCAATACTGTTTGTGAAAAGTCCTCCGATCACTTCCACTACGACAAAAAACAGATTGAGGAAGAAGGCGACGGAGATATTTTTTGAAGTATTATCTTCGTGACGATGACTGTGGCTATGGGTATGATTGTGCGTCATAAATTTCCGGACAGGTAATTTTATGGGTTTATCTTTACATTCTTAAGGACAAAATTGTCTATCATGTATTTATCATATTCGCCTTTTTCAGCTTTTATGGTAAGGTTTTCAAAACTAAAATCTCTTAATTCGTACTGGTCGGATTTCTCCACGCTGAAGAAGGATTTGCATTCAAAATGTATATTTTTCATGGTAATATTGCTTGAATAGGATTTGGGTGTATCTGTCCTGTCTTTGAGGTTGAAAAATTGCGTCCAGGGTTTTATGTAGATAAAATGGTCCGCATCGCCTTTGATGTCTTCTACCAGCACGTATTCATAGTTTTGTGGTGTATCCGGACGCATTTTAAGCCACAGGAGCCGGTTTGCGTTTTTAATGGTACACCGACGCAGGATGATATTTCTGTCATGGATGGATTCGCTTCCGAAGGTAAGCGCACCATGACAAAACCCGTATTCGCAATCTTCAATGATAATGTTGTAATTTCCTCCGTTATCCGGATCTTTGTCTGCCCACGGGCCTTTGCCGCCTTTGAGGGCAACCGCATCATCGTTGACTGACATATAACAGTTTTTGATCAGTACATTTGCACAGGCGTCGATATCGACGGCATCCGTGCTGGGCGCTTTCACCGGTTTTTCCGGTGAGAAGATATGGAGATTCAGGAGTTTTACATTTTTACATTTATAAAGGTGTGTAGTCCAAAAAGGTGAATTGATGAGGTTCACTCCCGAGATTTGTACATCGTTGCAGTTGGAGATATATACTAACCGCGGACGCATCTCGTCCATATTGGTACATTGTGGATTAAATGCACGACGCAACCAGAATGAACGCCAGTAACGGAGTCCGTTTCCATCGATAGTCCCTTTTCCCGAGATGGTGAAACCGTCAACTCCATCCGCATTTACCAATGCGGAAAAGTATTTCAAGGTCTGGCCTTCCATACGTGTCATGGTGATCGGAAAATTGCTGATATCATCACTGCCTTTCAATACGGCGCCTTTTGCCAGATGTAAATGCGTTTTGGGTTTGAAGAACAACGAACCGCTCAGGTATGTTCCTTCAGGTATTATCACTACACCGCCATCCTGTGCCGCCATGTCAATGACAGCCTGAATTTTTTCCGTTTGTATGATTGTGCTGTCATTGAAAATCCCATAGTCCGTGATTATAAATTTTTTCCCCAACTTATCAAGTGTTACAAGGTCATTCTTTCTGAACCAGTCGGGGACAGGGGTTCCATCCGGGAAGTTATCTTGTGCGAAGACGGGCGTTGATAGATATGAAATGATGATGAATAGAAGCAATTCTTTTATTTTCATGCGGCATATCTTTATTCTAACAGACAGCTATTATTTCGATCTCGATCAGTCCGTTTTTAGGTAAGGTTTTAACCGCGATGGCCGAGCGGGCCGGAAAATCGCCTTCAAACTGCAATGCGTAAATCTCGTTGACAGTGGCAAAATCTGCCATATCAGCAAGAAAAACAGTTGTTTTAACAATATCGGCCATTGTATATCCCGCTTCGGAGAGAATCGCTTTAATGTTTTTAAAAACCTGTATGGTTTGTTCTTTCACACCGCCTTCAACAAAGTCTCCCGTTGCAGGATCTATACCCAATTGTCCGGAAGTAAATAAAAAATTGCCTTTCCGGATGGCCTGGCTGTATGGCCCTATGGCTGCGGGCGCCTGATTTGTCTGAATTACTTTCCTCATAATTGATAATTAAAAAAATGAATACTGCAAAAGTACAAATTCATTCTTTTTTTGACGTATCCGTATCCGTTTTTTTTGTACGTTTGGGATTTGCGGGAAACCAGCCTTTCTTGACGCGTTTGGTTTGCTCGAAAATTTCGAGTATAGACCAGAAGCTGGAAAAAGCAACAACTCCCATGATGGTTGAGGGAAGGATATTTTTTATTATAACGGATAAGATGACGAAAATAATTCCCAGCACCAGAAACATCCACCAGCATTTTGTGCCCAGATAATATTCGGCTTTTATAACAACAGGATGAAACAGTCCGATGACAAGGAATGTGATTATTCCGATGGCTAATCCCATCAAGTTGTGTGTTGTCAGAAATTCTATCATATATCTATATATTCTTTAATTAAGTCTTTGAGTTCGTCGATGTTTTTTGTCACGGGTAATTCGGGATAATCGGAGACGACATTCTCCGGCGGACAGTATAAAATACCGGTGTCGGCGGCTTTCAACATAGAAATGTCATTGTAGGAATCTCCGAAAGCAAGCACTTTGTATTGCAGGCTTTGAAATGCTTCTACGGTTTTGCGTTTAGGGTCGGGCTGTCGTAGTTTGTAATTGGCAACCCGTCCCGTTTCATCGATTTCAAGAGAATGACAGAGTAATAACGGATTTTCGAGCTGATTCATCAAGGGTTGTGCAAATTCGATGAAAGTGTCTGATACGATGACGAAACGTGTTACTTCACGTAGCCACCGGACAAAATCCAATGCTCCGTCAAGGGGCTTAAGTGTTGCGATAATATGCTGAATATCCTTTATTTTCAGATTATTTTCATCCAGGACATTTAAACGATACTTCATCAATTCATCGTAATCTTTGATATCACGCGTTGTCAGTTTCAGTTTCTCTATTCCTGTTTTCTTCGCTACGTTAACCCATATTTCAGGCACGAAAACTCCTTCTAAATCGGCGCAAACAACCCACATCTTGTTGTAATTTTTAGGTGAAACGAGCCGCAAAGTTACAACTTTTCATCACAATGTGAAAAGTAATGCGTCTTAAATGATTGTATTGTTAGTTGCCTGACATAAAAATGCGGCTTATAAAGGTGCGAATTTTATATTTTGATCTTTTTTGATGGCAAAACATTCCATCTCTACGAGCCATCCCGGGCGGCATACCGGAGCCAGTACAATTATTTTCGGTATTTCCGGGAACTGTCGTTCAATGATTGTGCGAATACTCCCGTAGTCGGCTATATCGCGCAAATATACAATGATGTAGGCAACGTCTTCAAAACCGCATTCCGCCTCCTTCAGCAAAATTTCTACATTTTCGATCATGCGGACAGCCTGGTTGTTTACGTCGCCTTCGTGGACGATTTTTCCTTTGTTGTCGATGCTTGCCGTACCGGAAATGAATACATGTCGGCGATCTCCGTACTGTATGCATGTGCCGCGTTCAAATGTTACGCCATATTCGTGCGTGGGATTCAGATGAGTACCTGCATGCAGGTACCGAACCTGCCCGGGCCGGACTCCTTTAACCGCATAAGCGTCCAGTATTACGTTCGTTTCCGGGTTTGCGTGCCGGCCGTTTATACCTGTGCTTGAAATATAATGTGTTTTTTCGGTCAATCCGTTTTCTGCGAATAATTCGCGTCTTGCGTTTACAATTCCGGCATAATTGCTATCTATATGCTGAACGAAAATCCATGTGCGGACGCAATGATCGGCAAGCGTACAATTATGTTCCTTTAGCCGGATAGTGTAATCTTCCAGCAACGTATACATCTGATTTTCCGGATCACCTTCCTGTTTCATTGCCGTACCTTTCCATAAATGAGTATATATTCCGTGTTGTACGCTATATAATCCGGATGCGGATTTGTTTTCAGATACTTTTATTTCAGTCTGCAAATATGCCCATAGCGCTATTTTTGAACCGTTCAGGGGTGGTTGCTCAATAATGGAGGTGTTGTTTGTATTTTCCGGCAGGAAATCCGATAACAATTTGATCTGATTGGCGGCATCGCTTAAAAAAAAGCGTCGGAACACGATGGTTGCATGATTCAGATCATTTTCACATATTTCTTTCAGAAAACGGAAGACAGCTTTTAGTTGCCCGCTGAAGGAAAGATCGGTCTTTGTTATCTGAATCATTAATTGATATTCACAAACGCCGGCGTTTTTACCTTTCACTGTGGCCGAACTACTATCCGTTTTTGCGTAAAACATTGATACGGTAGCTGTGGAATGCCTGTTTTTATCGGTAAATGTTTTATATAGCATGGTTTGTTTTATGATGTTTGCAGGCAAAGATACGACAAAAACTTCTTTTCGCGTTTTTTAAGGAAAGAGGAGCGAATTACCGGGATAAAAATTTCAAAAGATAGTTGCATGCTGTAAAACATGTTATTATTTTTGCGGTGTCAATTAGAAAAACAGGTTTTACTACGTATCGGTTTCTCAGGTTAAAAAAGATTGGATTGGTTGTATTTGTTCATTTCCATCAATTCATTTATCAGATCACGGTTGTTCGACAGGCATGGAACTTTATGCTGTCCTCCCAATTTACCGTGTTTTTTCAGCCAATCAAAAAACAGGTTTTCCCTGGCCGGTATTATTTCAGGTTTTTGAAGTGAAATTTCTTTGTACCTTTTGGCCTCATAGTCGGAATTCAATTGTTTCAGGGCGTTGTCCAATACGGTGGCAAATTCGTTTGTGGATGCGGGTTTTTTTTCAAATTCAATGAGCCATTGATGGCGGCCTTTCCCTTTGTCGGCGTCTAAAAGAAATAATGGTGCGGCGGTATATGCTCTTATAATTGCTCCGGTTTCGGCGCATGCTTTTTGCATTGCTTTTTCCGAATTATCAACCATGAGTTCTTCGCCGAAAGCATTTATGAAATGTTTGGTTCGTCCTGTGATTACAAATTTGTGAGGGAATAAGGACGTAAAACGCACTGTGTCGCCAATGCGGTAACGCCATAATCCTCCCGCTGTTGTTATCACCATGGCATAATTTACGTCAACTTTTACCTCCTCTAATGGTATGATTTCCGAATGGTCGGTGTCTGCCCGTTCATTCATCGGGATGAATTCATAAAATATGCCGTAGTCAAGCATCAGCAACAGGCTTTTGTCTGACGGATCGTCTTGTATGCCGAAAAAGCCTTCGGACGCGTTGTATGTTTCCATATAATGCATTTTAGCCGATGGGATTAATTTCTCATATTGGCGCCTGTAGGGTTCAAATCCGATGCCTCCATGAAAAAAAACCTCAAGGTTCGGCCATACTTCGGTGAGTGTCTCCTTTCCTGTTTTTTCCAGAATGGCTTTGACGAGTACAAGCATCCATGAAGGTATTCCCGAAAGACTGACCACATCTTTATTCCATGTATTTTCTACAATCGCTTTTATTTTGGCCTCCCATTCATCCATCAGAATAATTTCTTTACATGGTACGCGGACAAGATTTACGAGTGGAGGCAGGTTTTGCAACAAAACGGCAGAAAGATCTCCGCAATGTGCCTTTTTATTGAGCGCCGAAGGGCTGTGGCTTCCCCCCAGGATCAGTCCTTTTTTAGAAAAAAAGCGCGTTTCGGGATGGTTGTGCATATATAAGGCAACCGTATCAAAACCTCCTTTGTAGTGGCATTTTTTCAATATTTCACATGTGACGGGAATATATTTACTGCGATCATTTGTTGTGCCACTGCTTTTCGCATACCATTTCACGACCGATGGCCATAATATGTTTTTCTCGCCATTGATCATCCTTTCTATGAATGGTTGCAAATCTTCGTATGCAGATACGGGAACCCGGTCGGAAAAAGCGCGATAACCGGATATTTCCCGGAATCCGTAATTTTTACCCCAAACCGTATTTCCGGCTGTTTGCAGAAGCGTGGCTAATTGTTTATGCTGAACATCAACAGCCTGCTTACCAAACAACTCAATCTGCCGTTGCCTCGCTGAAAATAAAGGAAATATTATTTTCGTTAAAATGTCCATATTAAGAGATGAATAGGGGAAAAATATCCCGAAAACGCTGCAAATGTAGAGATTATTTTTATTTCTAAATAATGTTTGGTTGGTTATTATTGATTATTTTCAAAATATACGTTCTTTTTTTTGCGCTTTTTTAACTTATTATTTGCCATGAAATTCTCTTGTTTTTTGGATAATACAAGGTATAATGATTATCTTTGCAACGCAAACATAAATATTTAACGACATGAAGAGGGTAAAAGGTGTTTTATTAGTAATTCTCGTTATTGCCATGTCTGTTCCTTGTTTCGGAAACAATGTAGAAATAAAAAGGAAGAAAAACAAGTGGCTTCACGAGACAGAGTTAACCAGTATAAAGGAAGTAAACCAGGAAAACCAATCTGAAGCGGATACTTTCGTATATTAAAAACCGGATCATTATTTCCGAAATATTTTACGGAAAATTTGATTTTGCCGGATAAATAATCTGTCGCGGGTTATAAGAAATGAAAAAGATCCTGATAACGGCTATGTGGAAACAAAGCCCGATGATGTATTGTCTGATATATTTAGAATCAACGTAATTTTATGCTTATGAGGATAGGTATTCTTTCTTCCGGTGGTGATTGTCCGGGAATAAATGCAACGATTCGCGGCGTGGGAAAATCGGCAATCCTGCATTACGGAATGGAGGTTGTCGGTATTCACAATGGATTTACCGGATTGTTAAACAAGGATGTCGAAATTTTCGACGAACGTAAACTTTCCGGAATTCTTAATCTTGGAGGGACTATTCTCGGTACGTCACGCGAAAAACCTTTCAAGAAGTTACTTGATTCGGGAGATAACAATAAACCCCGGATCATTTATCAGAATTATAAAGAGTTGGGGCTCGACTGTATTGTCTGTATTGGCGGGAATGGGACGCAGAAAACCGCAAATAAATTGGCACAGTTGGGCCTTAATATTGTTGGTGTGCCCAAAACGATTGATAATGACGTATATGGGACAGATATCTCTTTTGGGTTCGATACGGCTGTAAATATTGCGACGGAAGCGATAGACCGTTTACATTCGACTGCAAGCTCCCACAAACGCGTCATGGTTGTTGAAGTGATGGGTCATCATGCCGGATGGATTGCCCTTTATGCCGGAATGGCAGGTGGAGCCGATGTCATTTTAATCCCTGAACTTGGCTTTGAAATAAACAAGGTAAATGAAAAAATATTAGAGCGCTCCCGTCTGGGAAAACCTTACTCAATCGTCGTAATTGCCGAAGGATTAAAGAAGGCCAAAGGCAGTCCGTCGGATTATATATCGCACGCCATTGAGAAAACAACGGATATAGAGGTGCGGACAACTGTTCTGGGATATATTCAGCGTGGAGGAAACCCCTCCCCTTTCGACCGAAACCTTGCTACACGTCTGGGTGGCCATGCAACCGAACTTATAGCCGAAAAGGCTTTTGGACGTATGGTTTGTATCAAAGGCAATGAGATTGATTCTATCCCTCTCTCCGAAGTAGCAGGTAAAACAAAGTTAGTGCCTGTTGACCATGATCTTATAAAACAGGGTAGCCATATGGGTATTTCATTCGGAATATAATACCCCGGCGGTTTTTATTGGTTTTTAAACTCTTCAATTAATTTCTGCACATCTTTATCTTTGTGTATTTTCCGGATAACATTTTTAGCTGCAAGTTGTTGGGATTCTTTTTTGGTACTTCCGATACCAATACCGAGCGGCGTCCCTTCCAACGATACGCTTGTCTGAAAAACGGGATTTCCTTCCTCGTCCGTAAACGTTTCAATGAGGTCGAATGCGATGTGAAGCTTTGTTTTTTGCCCCCATTCCAGCAGGCGGGATTTGAAATTGACCTCGCGGCTTGCCAACTTGTCTAAAGGAACATGCTTCCGAATGATCTGTTCTTCTACGAATTTGCAACAACACCTGTATCCCTGGTCTAAATAAATAGCCCCGATCAATGCCTCAAGCGCATTGCCATACATGTATTTATGGTGGGTCGTTGCATACGGCATGGATGTGACTTTTTTATCAATGCCGAGATTCAAGGCTATTTGATTAAGACTTTCCCTTTGTACTATTTTAGACCTTGTATTTGTCAGGAACCCTTCTTTTTTATTCGGAAAATGTTTGTAAACAATATCGGCAACGATAGCGTCTAAGATAGCATCTCCTAAAAATTCAAGGCGTTCGTTATTTCCACGTTTACCCTCCTGTGTTACAGCAATGGAGCGATGAATGAAAGCCTGTTCATACAACCCAATGTCATTGGGATAAAAGCCGAGCATATTGTACAAAGACAAATAAGGCTCTTTGTTTTTTAATTTAAAGAGCCTTATCCATTTATGTATTGATCTGAATATCACTTTAACTTCGGAATTTTTTTACGATAATACTGGCATTATGACCGCCAAATCCGAATGTATTGGAAAGCGCGGCGTTAACTGGTCTCTTTTGAGCTTTATTAAATGTAAAGTTCAGGTTATAGTCAATTTCCGGGTCGTCATCACCTTCCGTATGGTTGATGGTTGGCGGTATGATATT
>QMCE01002050.1_pt1 | contig 14654 bp, 17 predicted proteins | sample 1821851 | NCBI WGS metagenome assembly QMCE01 (sample SAMN09453174, study PRJNA476694) | Termite gut metagenome, whole genome shotgun sequencing project. | isolation source: worker | host: Odontotermes sp. | place: South Africa:Pretoria | collected 2016-01-28 | reverse complement strand
TTTATCCGTAAAGCCTATTGCTGGTGAGTTGCTCCTCAGCAGTGCTCACTTCCTCTTCAACTTTACACCGACAATGATACAAATTATTTTTCTATTTTTCACCAACTATTTTTTGCATCATTACCGCTATTTTCTTATGATTAATGCGCCGGAGCGAATGTCCGTAACGAAGCTGCAATTCACTATGCAAGTAGGGCGCTTAGCGCCCGCATAATTGCGTAATCGTATAATCTCATTCCAGATTTCAGCAATATAGCGTTGAGCAGTAATTGGCGATTTGTATTCTTCTGCAATAACTATCATTAACTTATCTAAATCCTCCCATGCTTCGTCAGACAACAACACATTATATTGCGTCATAGCCTACCCGGTAGATTTCCTTAAAGCGCTTGTTGATAAAAGCCTTTGCCTCATCTAAGGTATGCCCTTTAATAACGTTACGTTCTGTAACAACAGCCTCATAGGGCACTACCGGGTCACAGGCTTTTTCAGCATCAGTAGCATTATATTCGTGTTTTTTACCCATTCTCAACTCTCAATTTTCAACTCTTAACTCACTCCCCCATTCCCAGCAGGAAATACACCGGCACAGCGATGAAAGTCAGGGCTACAACGGTGGCGTAAATAAAACCGATACAACGCCAGCGGGGCATCCATTTATTGTTGTTCATGCCGATGGTTTGAAAAGCGCTCCAAAAACCGTGCGTCAGGTGGAACCATAAGGCGCCAATCCATACAATATACAGCACGCTGTAAATAGTTTGGCGGAACAGTCCGGCCACTAATCCGTAAGGGTCTTCATGGCCATGTTCTCCCATAAGGCTTGGCAATTGCATCTTTGCCCAGAAATGCGAGAGGTGCAAGGCCAACACGCCGAGAACGATGATGCCTAACACGAACATATTGCGGGCTGCCCACGATGAGGCCTGTCCTTTATTGCTAACGGCATAACGTTCAGTGCCGCGGGCTTTCATGTTGCCCCATGTCAGGTAGATGGCATACACGATGTGAATAAGAAAGCCCAGCGCCAGTACCGGCACCATTACCCTAATAAGCGGGTTGGTATCCATGAAATGGCAGGCTTCATTGTAAGCCTCGCGCCCTACCAGCAGTAAGGCGTTCACGCCGGCGTGAACCACTAAAAAGACCATTAAAAACAAGCCGCTGAGGCTCATTACTATTTTTTTCCCGATAGATGAAGCGAAAATGTTTGCCATAAAATGTTATTCAAGTTTAATCTACAAAAATACTAAGAAATTACGAATTACCAATTATGAATTGCGAAATAGTTACTATTTTATTGATTTTCTTTCCATTCAAAAGAATAAATAATGGATTCGACCTGGCGCAGGAGGTTGCGTTTTTCGCCGCTGGGGTTGTACACAAAAGCCTCCAGTACAATAATGTTCTTGCCGCTTGGATCTATAAACGAATGGCTGATAAAGGGTCCGCCCATATAATCATTTTCCAGCTCCCACAAGCCGCGGGTTTCTACAAAATGGATGTTGTTGTACAGCACATTGCGCGACAGGGTAGGGAGGAAGTTGGAGGTGGTCATATAGCTGTTTTCGGTGGGGCCGGGAACTTCCTGTTGCAACTTGGCGTTGCGCCGGGCAATGATAGTCGCATTGTTGAAAGAAGAGTCGTCTTTGTAGGGATATTTATACATGAAAATGCCCAATTCCGCCTTTTTTATGCCGTATTTTACCCACACAAAATCGTTGGTTTTTTTGAATAATACATAACCGGTGGGGAAGTAGGGCGAGCCGCCGAACAGTTGATTGACCGTGTCGCGGATAGATTTTTCTTCGTATTTTTTAGCGTTGAGAATTACCCTGTCGCGCTCGGCCTGTTCGAGTATGTGCAGCACGCGCTCCTGTTCCTGCCTGATGAGTTGCAGGATTTCCGCACCGTTGGCGCCGTTGATGCGAATAACGGTTTGCGGCTGCGCCCATATATCATGCCTCACTACAATGCGCGCGGGAACAGTGTCGGCGGTGACTTGCACGAAAATCAAATTGCGGTGTATTTCGAATATATTATTGAAAGCCGTGGAAGGAATGTCGATGACATTGAACATGCGTTCTGCCTGCGGCAGGGCGGGATATACCGGCGCCAGCAGGGCGCTCACTTCTTTGGTGAAAGTAGTGTCGTGAAGAATTTTGTCGTACACTACAATAACTTCGCCCGCTTTGCCGCTGACGGCGCTTTTCAGTTGAGGGCTGCTTTCGCAGGCTGCCATGCCGGCCAATGCAAGGCTGATCAATAAAAAATAAATCGTTTTCATAATCTTGTTTTTATTTAAAGATGCACGGAGCATGAAAATTCCATAAAAATTAATTAAATAATCTGTAAATATCATTCCCAAAGGCCAAAATCATAAGGGCGATGAGGAAGACAAAGCCCACCATTTGGGCATGTTCCAAAAATTTATCGCTGGGTTTACGGCGCGTAATCAGCTCGTAGCACACAAAGAGCGTGTGGCCGCCGTCGAGACCGGGAATGGGCAGTATATTAAGCACCGCCAGCATAATGGACAAAAAAGCCGTGATGTTCCAAAAGGCGAGCCAGTCCCAGGTTCCGGGGAAAATTTTACCAATGGTAATGAAACTTCCCACGGATTTGTAGGCTTCGGTTTTCGGACTGAAAATAAGTTTCAGCTGGCTGATGTAATTGCCTACGGTGTTGTAGCCTTTCACCGCTCCGGCAGGAATAGCCCCCAGCAGTGAATAATGGTGCGCTGTGATGGAAAAATCATCTTTCGGGTCGCCGAGGAGTACGCCTATATTGCCTTTGTTGTTGACTTGTAAGGGCAGTTGCAGGAGCGAATCGCCGCGCCGGATGCCGGCCATAACGGTTTGGCTGCTGTGTTTTTTCAATATGGATTGAATATCCTGCAAAATAAATACCGCGCTATCGTTCACGGCAACAATGCGGTCGCCGGCCAGCAACCCTGCGTGTGCATTGTGCGAACTGTCGGGCACGGAGCCCACTATAAAAGGAATACGCAGGTCGAATAGCTTCACCTGCAGCATGGCGGGGAAATATTGTTGATCTATATCAAAACTGAGTGTGTCGGCGCCGCGCAGCACCGTGGCGGTTTTCGACTGTTGGTGTATCATCACCGATTGCACTTCGTTGAAACGTTCCACCGGTTCGCCGTCCAAGGCCAGTATCCTGTCGCCGTTGCGGAAACCAAGTTCCTGCGCCAGTTCACTGCATTCCACCCCGTAGCGGGCGTCTTTGTTCGCCAAATAACTGTCGCCCCAGGTGTAGAGCATGCCGGCATAAATGAACACCGCAAGGAGCAGGTTGTTCAGTACGCCGCCCACCAGCACCCAGAACCGTTGTTGCGGCGGTTTGGAGCGGTATTCCCAGGGTTTGGGATCCTGCCGCATTTGCTCTTTGTCCATCGACTCGTCAATCATGCCCGATATTTTGCAATAGCCGCCGAGCGGCAACCAGCCGATGCCGAATTCAGTATGGTCGGGATGCGCATTCCAGTGCTCCGGCACTTGCGGAGAAAAGAAAGAAAACTGCCATTTCCCGTCAATTTTTTTAGCCCTCATTATAGAAAAAGAAGGATTGAAGAACAGGTAAAACTTGTCGACACGCATTTTGTACAAACGCGCCCAGCAAAAGTGTCCCAGTTCATGAATAATCACTAATATCGACAGGGAAAGGATGAGTTGTATGATTTTGATCGCTACTTCCATTGTTTAAATATTTTGTTGTGCAATAATTCTGGCTTCCGTATTGGTTTGCAGCAGGTCGTTGAATGAGGGCTGAGCGATGAACGCTATTTGCTGCATGGTTTTTTCAATGATTACAGGGATGGCCGTGAACTTGATTTGGTCGTGGAGAAACGCATCAACCGCTATTTCGTTGGCGGCGTTCATGGCGCAGGCAATATTCCCGCCGCGGCGCAGGGCTTCGTAGGCTAAGGCGAGGCAGGGAAACTTATTGGTGTCGGGAGGCTGGAAATCCCAACTTTTTGCTGTGCTGAAATCCACGCGCGGCGCGGAGAGCGGCAGGCGGCAAGGGAACCCCAGTGCATATTGTATGGGCAGTTTCATATCGGGCAATCCCAACTGGGCTTTGATAGCGCCGTCGGTGAATTGCACCATGGAATGAATGATAGATTGGGGATGCACCACCACATCAATTTTTTCGGCAGGAAGGTCGAATAGCCAGCGGGCTTCCATCACCTCCAGCCCTTTGTTCATCATGCTTGCCGAGTCGATAGTAACTTTAGCGCCCATGCTCCAGTTCGGATGCCGGAGCGCCTGTGCTTTGGTCACGTTGTCTAATACTTCTACAGGCGTGTGCAGGAAAGGTCCGCCGGAAGCCGTGAGATAAATTTTTTCTATTTCGTTGTGTTGTTCACCTGTCAGGCATTGGAAAATGGCCGAGTGCTCGGAGTCGACGGGAATAATGGCTGCGTTCTTAGCCACAGCCGTATCTACCACAATTTGTCCGCCGGCCACCAGCGTTTCTTTATTGGCCAGGGCTACCGTTTTTCCGGCATTCAGTGCGGCTAAAGTTGGTTCCAGTCCGGCAAAGCCCACCAGCGCCGACACTACCATGTGTGCAGTGTCCCACGCGGCTACTTCACTCAAGGCTTTGCTGCCGGCATATACTTTGACAGGATGGGTAGCCAGTACTTCGGCCACTTCACTGTATCGGCTTTCATCGGCAATGACCACCGCGTTGGGTTGAAATGCTATAGCTTGTTGGATGAGTAGCGCCGCATTCTCATGCGCTGTCAGCACTTCGGCTTCAAAAAGATCAGGATGCAGGCGCAGAATATCCAGCACCTGGGTACCTATTGACCCGGTAGAACCCAATATGCTGATGCGTTTTTTCGTCATGCTTAAAAAGTAATATACTGCTCAGGGTCTACGGGCACGCCGTCTATCCACAATTCAAAGTGCAGGTGCGGACCGGTGGATAACTCCCCGGAATTGCCTATAATGGCCACCGCTTCGCCGGCTTTCACCGTGTCGCCTTGTTTTTTCAACAGTTTGGCACAGTGTTTGTATACCGAAATCGTGTTGTTCCTATGCTGAATTTGCAATACATAACCGGTCTCGTTGGTCCAGGCGGCCAGAATTACCGTGCCGTTGAGCGCCGACGAGATGCGGGCGTTGGGCGCGGTTACCACATCAATGGCGAAATGGCTGCTTTTGGTGTCGAACTTATCAGTAATTACGCCTTTCACCGGCGTAAAATAATGCATGTTGGTTTCGGTTGCTTTTTTATTTTGCGCACTGTTGGCCGATGTGCTCAACTCACGCTCCACTGCTAAGCGGAGCAGGGAGTCTTCCTTGGAATAAGGACTGATGATACTCTTTCCCGAAACGGCCGAATCGCCTGCCGGTGAAGTAACGGGCACCGGGTCTTTGCCGGAAATGATGAGGTTAAGGTTAGAGAGTTGTAGCTCCCACTTATACATCATTACTTCCAGCGAGTCGGCACGCAGGGCGTTCTGCACAATATCGCGACGGGTTTTTGCATCGGGATAGCCGGGGATCAATTCACGCAGGGGTGTGAAAGCAATCATCACAATAACGAACGACACGATAGTTACAATAGCCACGTTCACTAAAATGACCGCTTCCAGGCCCGACAGCCTGATGTGCCATAATTGCTTATACGAAGCATCGTTGTAGACGGAAAAGCGGTACTTGTGTTTGAGTACGCCTTTTTTCTTCGGTTCGTTATTGTTGTCTTCTTTCGCCATTATTCTTCGGTCTTGTGCTCTTGATGCTCTTGATGCTCTTTCCGTTCGCCACGGCCACGGCGTCCACGGGATTCACGAGGTTCACGGCGTTCGCGCGGACGGTCATCCCGGCGGCTGCGGCCACGACGGTCGTCACGGCGGTCATCCCGGCGACCGTCGCCACGGCGCGGCGCACGAGGGCGTACTTCCTGTTCCACATAGCCTTCGGGCTTTTCTATCAGGGCGCGCATGGAGAGGCGGAGCTTACCGCTCTTGTCGTCAATTTCGAGCAGTTTCACGTCCACCGGCTGGCCTTCCCTCAGGATATCGGTTACCTTGCTCACCCGTTCCCAGGCCATTTCCGAGATGTGCAGCAAGCCTTCCTTGCCCGGCAATATTTCGACGAAAGCGCCGAATTCAAGGATAGATTTCACTTTGCCGGTATAGGTTTGTCCCACTTCGGGGTTGGTAGACAGTGCTACAATCCACGCAATGGCTTGGGTCATGGATTCTTTATTTTCGCCGAATACCGCTACCAGGCCTTTGTCGCCTTCTTCGGTAATGGTTATCGTGGTGCCGGTGGTTTTCTGGATTTCCTGTATCACCTTGCCGCCGGTGCCAATCACCGCGCCGATAAATTCTTTGTCAATCACCACCTGTTCAATGCGCGGTACGTGCGGTTTGAATTCCAATCGCGGTTCGCTAATGACTTTCATCATTTCGCCCATGATATGGAGGCGTCCCTGGCGGGCCTGTTCCAGTGCCTGTTCCAGCACTTCGTAGGACAGTCCGTCCACCTTAATGTCCATTTGCGTGGCAGTGATGCCGTCAACAGTGCCGGTCACTTTAAAGTCCATATCGCCGAGATGGTCTTCGTCACCGAGGATATCGCTCAACACGGCATATTTCTTCGTTTTGCTGTCGGTAATCAATCCCATGGCAATGCCCGATACCGGCTTGGAAATTTTCACGCCGCAGTCCATGAGGGCTAAGGTGCCCGCACACACGGTGGCCATAGATGACGAGCCGTTGGATTCGAGAATATCCGACACTATCCGCACGGCGTAAGGATTTTCTTCGCCAATGGGCACTACCGATTTCAGTGCGCGGTAGGCCAGGTTGCCGTGGCCGATTTCGCGGCGACTGGTGCCACGTATAGGACGGGCGTCGCCGGTAGAGAAGGGCGGGAAATTATAGTGCAGCACGAACTGTTGCGAGGCTTGCGTCAGCACATCATCCACCGGTTTTTCGTCGAGCTTGGTGCCCAGTGTCACGGTAGTCAGCGATTGTGTTTCACCGCGGGTGAACACTGCCGAGCCGTGGGCTGCAGGCAGGTAGTCGATTTCGCACCATATAGGGCGGATCTGGCGTGTATTGCGACCGTCGAGGCGGAGGCCTTCATTGAGTATCATGTTGCGCATGGCTTCTTTTTCCACCGCGTGATAATAACGGCCAATCATCGTCTTCTTTTCTTCGCGTTGCTCTTCGGGAATTGTTTCGATGAACGATTCTTTCAGTGCGGCGAAAGCATTGCTGCGTTCATGCTTGCCCTGTCCCGATTTGGCGATGGCGTAGCATTTGTCGTAGCAGAATTGTTGCACGGCCGCGCGCAACTCCTCATCATTGGTTTCATGGCAGTAGCTGCGTTTTTCCGTTTTGCCGACGGCTTCCGACAGTTCTTTCTGCATGAGGCAGTGTTTTTTAATTTCCGTGTGGGCGAATTTAATAGCTTCCAGCATATCGTGCTCCTGCACTTCTTTCATTTCGCCTTCCACCATCATGATATTGTCGTAAGTGGCAGCCACCATAATATCGAGGTCGGCCACTTCCAGTTGCTTGAATGTGGGATTAATTTTCCATTCGCCATCTACGCGGGCTACACGCACTTCCGAGATCGGACATTGAAAGGGAACATCGCTCACGGCCAATGCTGATGAGGCGGCCAGACCGGCCAGTGCATCGGGCATAATATCTTTTTCGGCAGAAATGAGGGTTACGTTCACAAACACTTCCGCATGGAAATCCTCAGGAAACAAGGGGCGCAGTGCGCGGTCGATAAGGCGCGATACCAAAATTTCATAGTCGCTGGGACGACCTTCGCGTTTCATAAAACCGCCGGGGTAGCGGCCTGCAGCAGCAAATTTTTCTTTATACTCCACCTGCAGGGGCATAAAATCAACGTCTTCTTTAGCTTCTTTAGCGCAGGTCACGGTAGCCAATAACATGGTCTTACCCATTTTCACCACCACTGAGCCGTCGGCTTGCTTCGCCAGTTTTCCGGTTTCCACCTCAATGGTTCTACCATCTTCCAATACGATGGTTTTTTTCACAATGTTCATATATTTTTTTCTCTGTTAAATGTCGTCGTCATAAAGCAAGAAAGGCAATTGCACCGAATTGCCTTTCTGTTGAAGCTGTTATTTTCGAAGGTTGAGTGCCTTAACTATTTCCCTGTATCGTTCAATGTCCGTGGCCTTCAAGTAATCGAGAAGGCGGCGGCGTTTCCCTACCAGTTTCAACAAGGCGCGCTGGGTGTTGTAGTCCTTCTTGTTGCCCTTGAGATGATTGGTAAGGTGAGCGATACGGTAAGAAAATAGTGCGACCTGACTCTCAGGCGAGCCGGTGTCGTTATTAGACTTCCCGTACTGTCCGAAAATCTCTTGCTTTTTTTCTGCGTTTAAATAAGTTCTCATAATGAATGAAGCAATTGATTTTAATAAATAAAAATAAAATTCCCCGAAAAGGGAGTACAAAGGTAGCGTTATTTTTCGGAATACCAAGTATTTTTTTGACAAAAAAGTGCTATTTTTACGTTTGCCTGCATTTAATAGCTAATTTTAACAAATTACATTTGGCGAATTGGGACAGGGTATGTAATTTTGCAGTCGGGAAATACTACGTTCTTTACATGCCGTACTTGCTATTCACAGCGCTTCCTTTGTATCTTTGCACGAAAACTACCAAGTTTTTTTCTTATTGACGGGAAATGAAATTAGCGCTCATATCCTTTTTCTACGTAGTGGTAGGCTTAGGCCTGTATGACATGAAAAATGGTGTGGGCTCTGATTTGTTTTGTTAATGAGGTTTTGGTAGACCTTCGTGTAGAAATAGATCACATAACGGGCTCGCGCTGGATGCTTCGTGTCCTCGAAAGACTTGCTGCAAAATTTTCTGCGGTACGGCTTTTTATTGTAAATTTATTATTTATGATTTACTGTTAAGATATTAATGGACAGGTTGTTAGGTTATTAATCCGATTGCCTCGGGCGTTGCCCTCGCAATGACGGTGGGTTATGGAATCTGTCTCTTGTCTCTTAGTCTCTAATCTAAAAGTCTCTGCTATTGGGGTCGCTTCAATCTTTTCACTTCTTATCATCAACGTAATTATTACCCAGGAGTGGCCCCTTTTTTTTTGCACAAAATGCGAAAAAAAAGACTTTGAGACCGTGAGAATGAACTATTTGGTGATTTGTTGATTTGCTTATTTGTTTATTTGATGATTTGGTGATTTGTTTATTTGATGATTTGGTGATTTGCTGATGAAAATCGTTTAACGCTTCACGAAAAAATAATAAATCTTTAAACCCTTAAACCTTTCACCCTTTACCTTTATACGGCGCTTCACGCTTTACGTCTAACGCTTAACTTGAAAAAAATATATATAGAAATATGAAAAGAATTACTTGTTTAATTATGCTCTGTTTGCTTGCCGGTGCTGCGAATAGCCTCGCCGCGCAGGAGGTGACAGTGACCAACCTGCAGGTGGCTTCCGACAACACCGTTACCTTCAACGTGTCATGGGGTAATCGCGCCGGCGTATGGAGCGACACGGTGTGGGTCTTTGTTGATTATTTTAATATGGACAAACAACAGATGTGGCGACTGCCCATTGCAGCGGTGCAGTCCTCCGCCGGAATGGCCGGAATGTACACCAACAATAACGCCGGCTTCTACATTAAAGGTAATGCCCGCACGGCAGGAAATTTTTCTACTTCCTGCACTGTCACGCCTAAGGCAGGCATTGTGACCACCGGCAGTATTCGCCCCTGCGTCTACGTGACCGATTACCCGCCGGTGGCGGAGTATGGCGACTTATCGGGCAGCTCTGTAACCGTTAACCTGACGGGTACTGCACCCTTTAGCGGCCGGTACGGTGACGGAACGCCATGGACATTGACTTCCGGCAACAGCTTCACGATAAGCAGCAACAAGGATATTGCAGCATTTGTAGATGCAACGGGCAATCCGGGCATAATAGACACTCCTTTATTAGACATTCCTGCGGCTTGTGATGCCCTCAGAGCCGGTGTCATAGGCAACAATAATAACAATTGTGTGGGCTTTGATCCGGGGCGTATTGGGAAGTAATAATGAACAATGAATAATAAATAAAATATATGAATATGAGAACAAGAATTTTGACATTAATAATGGTTTTACTGGCGGCATTTACTGCTTCGGTTCAGGCGCAGGATGTCATAATTTCCAGCAGTCAATCCTATACGATAGCCAATGCCGCATCTCCCTCTAACGGCACGGTAGATAAATATCGTTGGTTTAGGAATAACGTGTTAATTGAAGGGGCTACCGGCGCAACCTATACTATTCCTGTCGGTACGGCTTTGGGTACCTACAAATATGTTCGGCAGGCGCATGCCAAGGATTGCGATATGTGGGTAAGCAGTAATGTATTTACGGTGCAGGTGCTTGCCTGTCATGCTCCCGGGGCAACAGCCACTATGCAAAACTTTTTTCCTTGCACTGCGGCGGCTAATTCCACCTGGACATTGACCGATGCGCGTGCTGATGCCGGTGGACAATCCTACAAGGTGCGGTTGATGGAAGATGGCCGGTATTGGATGGTGGAGGACTTGAAGTATCCTCTCGCCGCTTGTAACAAAACTACCTTTGCAGGCGCAAAGGCTGTCGGCTCGATAGGTGCAAGAGTTCCAGGTTTTTATGGTGACTGCCGTAATAATACACAGGCGGGTGCCGGTTACCTCTATGACTGGATGTTTGCCATGCAACACAAAGATGCTTATTATACTTCTTCCTGGAATCCGAATTGTACGGGCAATGGAAGTTCAAATGCCTTGTGCCGGGGTATTTGTCCTGCGGGTTGGCACTTGCCTACCGGCAATCCTACTACCGGTGAATTTACGCTGTTAAATAAGGCAGCCAATGGTGGTAAGACGAATACTGATGCCGGGCTGCGAAGTAGCTGGGGAGGGGTCTATGGTGGCTACTCCGGTAGTACCGGTACGCTCAACCATCAGGGTTCCAGCGCACGCTATTGGAGTAGTAGCTTCTATAGTGCCGGCGCTGCGTACCACCTGTATTTCTACAGTACGGGCGTGAATCCGGCGACTCTCGACGGCTACGACTATAAGTACAACGGCTTTTCAGTGCGTTGTGTCAGAAACTATTAAGAGAGTTGAGAATGGAGAGTTGAAAATTGAAAATGAAAAAAGTGACTAAGTGATTAAGAGACTAAGTAACTAAGATAATCTTTAAATTTTTAAACTTTTAAATCTTTAAACTGCCCACTGGCGACTGCTTACTGCCAACTCGTCACCCGTTATACGTAAGTGAACCCGTTATACGTAAGTGAGCTGTGAGAGCCGGGCGGGTTGCAGGATGTCTGCGGCAATCTCCTGCAATTGTGCGGCGGTGACCGCTTCCACCTTCTCGGCAATTTCTTTTTGGGTTTCCACCTTGTTGAATACCGTCAGGCTTTTGGCGCGGCTCAGCATTTGCGCCTCACTGTTGTCGGCGGCTATGGCCAATTGCCCGAGCAACTGTTTCTTGATGCGGCGGAGCAGGGGCTCTTTCAGCGGCGTGGCGCATAGCTTTTCCAACTCATTAAATATAAGGCGGCAACATTTTTCTACATTTTCCTTGTCGGTGCCGAAATAAATAGTGAGCATGCCGCTGTCGGTATACGTGTTGAAATTGGTATCAATGGTGTATACCAGTCCGTGCTTTTCGCGCAGGAGAGTGTTGAGCAGTGAGTTGGACGCCGGTCCGCCGAGATAGTTGTTGAGCAGTGCCAGTCCTGTGCGGCGCGGGTCGTGCAGTGAGTAGGCGTGGGTGCCGATCACGCAGTGCGCTTGGAAGGTATTGCGGGTAACGGTTTCCCGGAACTGCTGATATTGTCCCGGTGTTTGGCGGGTATGGGTGCTTTGGCGGGTTTCCTGTCCTCCGAAATAGGTATTGATCATTTGCTCTATCCGTTGCGGCCGGTGCTTGCTCACAATGGAAAGCACCGTGTTGTGCGGTGTGTAGTGTTGGCCTGTAAAGGCATGCAGCTGCGGTGCATTGATGCGTTGAAGCGATGTGTCGCTGCCCAATATCGGTCGTCCGAGCGTTGTGGCGGGGAACAGGCGTTCCTCAAAATCTTCGAAAATCAGTTCGGAGGGGTTGTCTTTATACGAATTAATTTCATCAATAATTACCGGGCGTTCCCTGTCGGTTTCTTTTTGTGGGAAAATGGGGGCGAAGGCCATGTCGGCAATCAGCTCCAGGGCTTTTTCCAGGTCGTTTTTGAGGATGGTGGCGTGCAGTACGGTCTCCTCCTTGGTGGTGAAGGCATTCAACTCGCCGCCAACATTTTCGAGCCGGTTATTGATGAAATGCGCCGAATATTTCCGGCTCCCTTTAAATAACATGTGTTCCGTGAAATGAGCGATGCCGTGCTCCGTCCTGTCCTCGTCGCGACTTCCCGCGTTAACGCTCAATCCGCAGCAGGCTACATCGGAGCGGGTGCGGCTGTGGACGGCCCGTAGTCCGTTAGGGAGGGTAAAAAGGCTTGTTTCCATCAAAAAATGAATTTTTTTTGCAAAGTTAAAAAATAAATCCTATCTTTGCAGCCCATTTTAGGTGCCATAGCTCAGTTGGTAGAGCAAAGGACTGAAAATCCTTGTGTCCCTCGTTCGATTCGTGGTGGCACCACAGAAAATCAGAGAATTACATTTTTGTGATTCTCTTTTTTTTTGTTAAAAAGCGGAAAAAAATGGCATTTGTTTTCTCCAATGTTTTAACCAAAATGGCAAGTATTGAGGTGGTTTGTTATAAGTACAAACCTTTGAAAAACAAAGAATTTCCTTTAAAAATAAGAATTTGCAAAGACAGAAAAACCAAGTACATTAACCTAAATGTTTCTACCAAACCTGAACATTGGGCTCCGTGATCCAAAATTTTTTCAGGTTTTTTCGGGAGAAAACAAGAAAAAAAATATCTCTGCAATTGAGCCTTTTCTCCCTTATCAACAAAATAAATACCGGTTTAGTATCATTCAAACACCCTATGCAATAATCGGGAATTCTTTATAGAACCGAAGCAGGGATATGGTTTCTGTCCGCAGTTTTGTACGAACGAATTTTTTCATATCCTCATCCATTAACTCCCCTAAACCGTTCAGAATACCCCGGTCGCTCATGCTTTCGAGATGGTCGATACATTTTTGCATGTAATCAACCAGTGGCATTCCCATGCGGGTTTCAACAATCTCTTTGTTTATCGGTGTTTGTTTCTGCATGAAGAACCAACTATCAAAGATGTCACGATTTGTTAATTCTCCACGGTCAAGCAACGCACAGAGTTTATGAGCGAACATATCAGGAGCAACCATTACCAGCATGTTGATACCCAGCAAGTTTTTTCTTTCATAATGGTTATTCCACTGCCGGTTGGATATTTCTATTTTCAATTTCCGTTCGCCGACACCGTAATCCAGTACGATAATCGGGCCGTAGAACTTCATGGCTTCATCGAATATCTTACCGTATTTCAACAAGATTTTTCGTACTTTTTCATACACCGTTTTTTCTTTTGCCGGATCAAGCAGGTTGAAATCCAAATCGACCGAAAAGCGTGGCAAATCATAAAAAAACATCAATGCCATGCCACCTTTGAAGCCGAGGCAATTTGCCAACTCTATATCGGAATAGATATCTTTGAGCAGTTGTGTCAGGAAAAATTTATGTTTGTTGATGCTAACCATTGGTGAGTAGTTTTTTTACCCTTGCCGTAAGCGTTTTAGAATTATATATCGGCAAAAGTTTAGTTATTAAATTCTTATCAAGGGTATTCAGGTTGTCGAAATAGTATGTTGCATTTAAATACAGGATGTCCAAAAAGGCGCGTTCGGGCGTGGCAATATTTACATTGCCGGTTTGATTGACGCCTTGCGTGACAATAAGGATTTCCCCTTTTATTTTTCGATAGGCGTAAGTGCGACCTTCTATATCGACACTACGATTCAAATAGCCGACGGCAGTGATTTGTTCATCATATTGGAAAACAACGCCGGCTTTTTGCAACACGTATTCCAACGAAATATAAGACGGAGTATAAAGCGTACAGGCCAACTCTTCGGGATTATAGCCGGATTTCACATAAATACCTTTTCGAGGGCGGAGCAACTTCCCCTTGCGGACATAGTAATTCAACCGCTCGTTCAGCTTCTTAAAGTCGCTCTCCCCGATAAGCATAGCAATGTCGTTCAGCGAGAACACAGTCCGTGTGTCGCTAAAAACCGATAAAATCAAATCGCTATTTCGGGAACTGTTCATTGGATTATTTTCAATGTTTAGTTCACAAATATAAGAAATAATTCCGATTCGGCCAAATATTTGTCTTTTTGAATAATCAAAAATAAATGCTACCTTTGCACAAGATTTTGGTAACCGGGGTATTTCATATTCCGGTGAAAGGGAACCCGGTGAAACTCCGGGGCTGTACCTGCAGCTGTAATTCCTCGTAATGTAGATTAAAGACTTACGTCACTGTTCGAAGGAATGGGAAGACTTTTAATCGGAGGAAAGCCAGAAGACCTGCCAAAATAAATAAGGCACCAAGCTTCCAGGGAAAGAAGGGTGTAATATGAATACACTGATTTAAAATAAGGTCGGATGAAAAAAACAGGCTATGC
>QMCE01001093.1_pt1 | contig 14658 bp, 12 predicted proteins | sample 1821851 | NCBI WGS metagenome assembly QMCE01 (sample SAMN09453174, study PRJNA476694) | Termite gut metagenome, whole genome shotgun sequencing project. | isolation source: worker | host: Odontotermes sp. | place: South Africa:Pretoria | collected 2016-01-28 | reverse complement strand
AATACTATAGAGCAAAACGAATTGTTTGACACGAGAAGCGGCCTAGTTATGCGGCCTGAAGCCCTCTTTTTTATTTTCGAACTGTCAAACTCCCGGGCTCCCGCCGCAATATACGCACAGAAAGAATTGCTGAAAGAGCTGCGCAAGAATTGCATTAAGAAATAATATTTGCATTGAGTTTATTGTATAATGAAGCCGCTGTAAATACTATGTGCGTTATTGCTCCGATTTTGCGCAAAATCGTCTCGCTAATCCTGCGCTTAGAAAATCACGGCTTAGAAAATCATGCGCGAAAAAAACGTGATAGCTTGTTATTGGCCTGAAATTATGGTATAGTTGCTAATAATCGACATTATAACCATAGATTCGCCGAAAAGCCCGCTTTTTTTGCGGGCGCGGCTTACTTGACGGAGTGTTTGCGTTATGCGCGAGAGTTTACTGATTGTGTTGGGCGTCATTGGGATTATCGGGGTTTTGGCCGTCTTTTTCGTGAACGGGCGTTCGGTGCTAAGGAGCCTCGGCGGCGTATGCGCCATAGCCGTCGCCTGTATCTTCGGCTACCAGCTGTTCTTCCCCCTGTCGCAGGGAGTGAGCTTCTATAAGCTGCAATGGCCTGTAATGGCGCTTGCCGTCGCGCCGATACTGGTCTTTATAGTCATGCATTCCATGTTCAGCATAATCGACGGCTACCGCGCCAGGCGGCGGGAGGCGTTCGACATATCCGCTGCGGCGGAGGCCGCGATGCCCGTACCCGAAGAGAAGCCGGCCTATCGCATGCTGACATTGAGCCTCCTGGGCAAGCGCTCGAAAAGAGGCTCGCTGGAGGCCAGCCTGGCCGGCATGACGAAGGAGGCCATAAAGGCCGAAAAGGCCCGTGAAGAGCAGGAAGCGCGCTGGGCCGAAGAAGCGCGCGTAGCCGAAGAGGCCCGCGTAGCCGAAGAGGCGCGTATAGCCGAAGAGGCGCGCAAAGCGGAAGAAGCGCGAATAGCCGAAGAGGCGCGAATAGCCGAAGAGGCGCGCAAAGCCGAAGAAGCGCGCAAAGCCGAAGAAGCGCGTATAGCCGAAGAGGCGCGCAAAGCCGAAGAGGCCCAATTGGCGGGCATGCTCGAGAAGGCTGCCGAGGCCAAGGCGAACAGGGCGTTCAAAATCGCGGAGGCGCTGCTTCAGGCATACCTCAACGCCGCCCAGGACGAAAAGGCCGTGCTGCGGGCGATGGAGATGCTCCTGGAATGCCGCGTTGCGCGCAATGATATACAAGGCGCAAAGGAAGCAGCCCAGGCTATTATCGAGCGCGCGGACGAAGCGGGCAAGGCCAAGATGCGTATGGTTCTAAAGCTGCTGCGCTGAAACCCGGCGACGGAACCGCTTAGCGGGATGGATGGTTCGGATGGGGAAACACGACAAAAAGAATACGCTGAACCGCTTCGCCGGTTCGGCAATAACGATGGCGGTCGTCATTCTTGTCGTCTTTGCGGCGTTAGCCGGGAGCGCGGCGATGGCGGGCGCCAGCTTGTTTTCCAACGAAATCTTCCCCGAGGGCGCGAGCGTAGACGGCATCGATTTGAGCGGGATGACGTATGACGACGCCTTTGCACGCGTCGCGGCCAAGCGGCAGGCGGAGCTCGAAAGCGTCTCCATAAAGCTGAATTACGCAGGCAAAGAAATCGAATTCACCGCCAAGGAACTCGGGCTGTCCTACAATATCGACTACGCCCTCTCGGGCGCGTACTATTTTCGGCCGGACGGCGGCGATTTTTTGGACGAGCTCGTTCACAATATCGAAACGGTGCTCCTGCCAAAGCCTGCTGTAGAGCGGCAAACCATGCTCGCCTACGACGCTCAGGCGATCGAAGAAATCGTCGAAGGGGCGCTTAGGCCCCTCGATACCGAGCCGGCGGACGCGAGGGTAGAGGCAGTAGACTTCAGCCAAGACGGCGCTTCGTTCACCTTTGCCGAAGAGATACCGGGCAAGCGCGCTCGTACCGAAGAAGCGGCGCAGGCCGTCCTCGAGCGCCTTGCGGGCGGGGGTGATTCCACAATAGACGTGCCCTATGACACGATAAACGCCGGAGCGACGGCGCAGAGGCTGCGCGCGAATACGGTGCTGGTCAGCGAATTTACGACGGAGCTGAACGACAACGAAAACCGCAACGTGAATATCGAGCTGATGTGCAGGGCGGTGGACGGCACAATAATCCAGCCGGGCGGCACGATATCGGTCAACGCCTTAGCCGGGCGCCGTTCGGAGGATAAGGGCTTCATGCCCGCCCCGGCGATCATCGACGGCGCTATCGAGGACGAGGTAGGCGGCGGCATCTGCCAGCTCTCCGGGACGCTGTACAACGCGGCGCTGTTGGCCGATATGGAGATAGTCGAGCGCAAGCGGCATTCTTACCCCTCGGAGTATCTGCCGGTCGGCCTCGATTCGACGCTCGACTGGAACGACAAGGATTTGAAGATCAAGAACGTTACGGACTACCCCGTCTACATAAGCGCAAATATCGACAGGGCCGCCAAAACGGTCACAGTCAAGCTTTACGGCAAGCCCCTGCCCGACGGCGCGAGCATAGAAATACTCCCGCAGGTCATAAAAGAAATCGACCCTCCGGGCCAAACGATCCTGATAAAGCACGATATGCGCGCGGGGGCGCGCAAGGTCGTTCAAAAAGCAGTTCACGGATATGAAGTAAAAGTATACAGGAATCGCTACGACGATGACGAATTAGTATACAGCGAGCTGATATCGCACGATTTTTACGATACGCGTGGGGCCATAGTTTGGATCGGCGCGGAGGACGAAAACAAATAAACGATAAATATATAATATTGGGAGGATTCATATGAAATCATCGAGCTTCATTACAAAGCTGCCCATCGTATCGGTCAACGAGGGCGAACAAATCGTAACCATCCAAAGCCTCGTTGTCAGCCGCAGCTCCAAAAAGGTCGAATACTTCACGGTCAACGGCGGGGCCGGCAGTATCGTGCCGCTGATGCTTCCGTTTAAAGACGTCATTGGCATCGGCAACGATTACGTAGTCGTGCAGTCCGCCGGTATGATCAAAAAGCTGTACGACAACGCCGAGTTCATCGCCGCCGCCGAGGAAGGCGTCGTGCTGATAGGCGCTTCGGTCATGTCCACGGCCGGCGATATCCTCGAAAAGGTCGTGGATTATGTTATCGACGAAAAGAGCGGCGCGATAGCCTCGCTTACGCTCGGCAACGCCCAGGAAATAGCGGGGGACAAGCTTGTGAGCATCTCCGCGAAATTCATCGTGGTAGACCTTGCCGGAGCCGCAGCGCCCGCCGCAAAGGCCGAAGAGCCCGAGCCCGAGCCCGAGCTCGATGAAAACGTTGCGTTCCTGGTGGGAAAGGTGGTAAACTCTGATGTAGCCAGCGGAGACGGCGGGTTTGTTATAAAGGCCGGTACAGTTTTAACGGCCGAGCTCGTCACCGAGGCCGAAAAGCGCGATATGATGCTGCAGCTGACGATGGCGGTATAAACGCCATATATACGGTTGCCGCTCTCGTAAAGCAAGAAGGGATACGATGCGTACGTGGCAACCGCGCAAGAGCTGAAAAGCCGCATGAAGGGCGTCGCCGAGACGAAAACGATAGCGTCGGCTATGCACATGATCTCGACGTCCAAGATGCAAAAGGCTATAAAGCGCTATGAGACAAACCGCCCGTATGTGCGCGATATACGGGCGGCTTTGCGGGATATACTCGAAGGAGCGGGTGAGATTGAACACCCGTTCCTTAATAAACGCGAGGGTACGCGCACGGCGACTGTGGTCATAGCGGCGGACAAGGGCCTTTGCGGCAGCTATAACCACAACGTCCTCGAGATGGCGTACGGGCATATGCTTCGCAACGAAGGCAACTTTCTGATTACGGTTGGGCGTATAACGCGGGAATTCTTCGAGTCGAGGGGCATGATGGTCGACGTCGAATTCGTAGCGCCCTCGCAAAACCCCTCGCTCGGGCAGGTGCGCTTTATCGCGGAAGACCTGATAGACATGTACCGCAACAACCTCCTGGATCGGATCGAGATCGCGTTTACGCGCTTCGTTTCGACGTTCAAGCAGGAGCCCGCCATATTCCAGCTGCTGCCGCTTAGCCTCGGGCAAGGGGCCGCCGCGCACGAGCCCGTCCAGCCGGGCAGCATGATCTACCACCCGTCTCCGGAGGAGACGTTCAATATGCTCGTGCCGCAGTATTTGGTGGGCATGGTGTATTCCGCGCTCATACAATCCTACGCGAGCGAGCACTGCGCCCGCATGATCGCGATGGACGCGGCCCGGCGCAATGCCGACGAGATGCAGCAAAAGCTTGCCATCGAGAGCAACAGCCTGCGCCAGGCCAGGATCACCCGGGAGATAACCGAGATCATGAGCGGTGCGCTATCCGTACTTGAAACCGCCGATTAAACGCGAACGCGTTTGGCCGGCGGTTTTGATATGCGGATTTATGCAGGGGCGGCGATCCGCCTGCGTATAACATATAAACATGTAGGGACGCGATATATCGCGTCCGTGACCCAAATACGACGTTATCTATAAATCACGGACGCCATATATGGAGTCCCTACAGGATGAGGGAGGCCAAATGCCAAACATACCTAGTCAGCCCGCCATAGGCGGCACGGAAATCGGAACCGTCAGCCGCGCCGTAGGCGCGGTTATCGACGTAAAGTTCGATACACAGTACCTTCCGCCGATAAATACGCTGCTAATCATCCAAACGGAGCCGGAGATCAGCCTCGAGGTTGCGCTGCATATGGGCTCAAACGTCGTGCGCTGTATTGCGCTCGACCCTACGGAGGGCGTTTGCTGCGGCATGAAGGTGCTCAATACCGGCGCGCCGATCTCCGTGGGCGTCGGAGAGGGGATGCTCGGGCGCGTCGTCAACGCGCTGGGCCAGCCTATCGACGGCAAGGGCGCTTTGGACGCGGCCGATTATATGCCGATACACCGCCGCGCGCCGCTCTTTTCCGAGCAAAGCCCCGCGACGGAAATCCTCGAAACGGGCATAAAGGTCATAGACCTGCTTACGCCCTACGCCAAGGGCGGCAAGATCGGCCTCTTTGGAGGCGCGGGCGTCGGCAAAACCGTATTAATACTGGAGCTCATCCATAACGTCGCGACGCACCACGGCGGCTATTCCATCTTTGCCGGCGTCGGCGAGCGCAGCCGCGAGGGCAACGAGCTCGTGCGCGAAATGACGGAGTCGGGCGTTTTGTCGAAAACGGCCCTCGCCTTCGGCCAGATGAACGAGCCGCCGGGCGCGCGCATGCGCGTCGCGTTTACGGGGCTTACAATGGCCGAATACTTCCGCGACGTTGAAAAAAAGGACGTACTGCTCTTCATCGATAATATATTCAGGTTTATTCAGGCGGGCTCGGAGGTATCGGCGCTACTAGGGCGCATGCCCTCCGCCGTCGGCTATCAGCCCACGCTCGCGACGGAGCTCGGCGCGCTGCAGGAGCGCATAACGAGCACGCGCTCCGGCTCCATAACGTCCGTTCAAGCGATCTACGTCCCTGCGGACGATTTGACGGACCCCGCGCCTGCGACGACGTTCGGGCATCTCGACGCGACGACGACGCTGTCCCGCTCCGTCGCAGAAATAGGCATATACCCCTCCGTCGATCCCCTCGAATCGTCCTCGCGCATACTGGAGCCGCGTACGGTCGGCGAAAGGCACTGCCGCGTCGCGCGCAGGGTGGTGGAGATTTTGCAGCGCTACAAGGAGTTGCAGGATATCATTGCCATACTCGGCATGGAGGAGCTCGCGCCGGAGGACAGATTAGCCGTCTACCGCGCGCGCAAGCTCCAAAAATTCCTCTCGCAGCCGATGTTCGCAGCCGAGGTGTTCTCCGGTACCCCGGGTAAATTCGTGCCGCTGTCCAAGACGATCGAAGGCTTCGAGGCGCTGGTAAACGGCGAGGTGGACGATCTGCCGGAAAACGCCTTCTATATGGCCGGGGATTTGGAGGATGTGAGGGCGAGAGCGGAGAAGATGCAAGGGTAGTTGATAAATTGTGTTGCGCGGCGCAGCCGCGCAACACAATTAAAGAAAAATTATTCCGAATCGGGCTTTGCCCGATTCGGAACACAAAATACCTGTAGGGACGCCATACATGGCGTCCGTGATTCAAATAAATATCTGTTTTTGGGCCACGGAAATATCTGTCTTTAGGGTCACGGACACGATATATCGTGTCCCTACATGTGGGAGAATCTCATGAAACTCTTCGAACTCGAAATAGTCCTGCCCGAGCGCGAATTCTACCGAGGCCAGGTGGAGGCGGTGGATTTCGAAAGCCCCGACGGGCAGGTGGGCGTATTGGCGGATCACGCGCCCATGGTCGCGCCGCTTTTGATCAGCAGCTTTCGCATTAAAGAGGGCGGCGCGTGGCGCAGCCTCTTTATTGCCGAGGGCTTTTTAAAGGTATCGGCGGCCGGCGCTATTGTATTCGCGACGGCGGCGGAGTGGCCGGAGGATATCGACGTTCCCCGCGCCGAAAGAGCCAAGGCGCGCGCGGAGGATGTGCTCAAAGGCTCGCCGACGGCGGCGCAGAAGGCGCATTACGAGCAATCGCTCAGGCGCGCGGAGATGCGGCTAAAGATCGCGGGCTTGAAGTAAATCTATTTGAAAGCATAATTATTATAATAATACTGTTTCGCGGTATATCGCGAAGCAGTATTATTGATCTAGAGTTAATTCCGGATGTCTGGATATAGCCTTTACTGGATAAATAATATACAAATTCGCTATTGTATTATTCATCGCTTAGGCATATAATAATCATATGGGAAATTGCCGTTTTCGTGCGGCCAAACATTATTGCGAAGGTATTAGAAAAGCAACCCGGCTTACCGGCGGCGGTTGCTTTTCGCCACCTTCAGCAATACAATCAATGTAATCAAGTAGATTACAATAGCGGTAATGTCCATAAGCGCACCTCCCTTCCTAAATATAGTTTGGCGAAACAGGCTCGCCATTTCTTCAATCCCCTTGTGTACTAATATTGTATATATATGCCGAAAGTATGAGAAGGGAGGAAAATAAAGAACTTTTGTCTTCTCCTGTCGAGTAGTAGGCATTAACACCTTAATAAATTTTACGGGAGGTATAAAATATGCGAATCGCTGAAAACGTCGAAATGCTCTCGGTCCATTCCGGAAACGGTACGTATTATCCTGTTTTAGCCTGGGATGATAACGAGCTCGTGCTCATCGACGCGGGCTTGCCCATGGAGACGGAGGCGCTCCGGGCCGCCGTCGCCGAAGCCGGGTTCGAGCTTGAAAAGATCACGAAGGTGATAATCACGCACCAGGATTTGGATCATATTGGCAGCGCGAAGACGCTCTCCGGCATGGGCGCGGAAATACTGGCGCACGAAGCCGAGGCCCCGTATATCCAGGGCGACGAAACGAGCATCCGCCTAAAGGAAATGGAAGCGCGCCTCGGCGATATGGGCGAGGACGAGCGCGCTTTTTATGAGCGTGCGAAAAAGGGCGCGCCCTATTTCTACGTGCATGTCGACCACAAGCTAAAGGATGGCGAAACGCTCGATTATTGCGGCGGAATCGAAGTAATCCATACGCCGGGGCACATGCCGGGGCATATTGCGCTTTTGTTCAAAAAGAGCAACATCATCGTCGCGGGGGACGCGGCGAATATTACGGACGGAGCTTTATCCGGCTCGAACCCGGCTTTTACGACCGACACGGAGGCGGAGGGCGCGTCGTTTAAAAAGCTAAAGGATAAACGCCCGTCCGGAGTCGCATGCTATCACGGAGGGTTCCTCGCCATGCCTGTGGAGCATCCCGATCATCGCCTGACGTATACGCTTTAACGGAGGGGCGGCAGTCTGACAGATAAAGAATTCGAGTTAAAGCATCTGGAAGAAACCATATGCGAGGCACGGCGCCAATTGGCCAAGGCCCAACAAGCGCTCGACGGCCGCCAAGACGAAATAGCCGGCGCGAAGCGTGAGCTTTTTGGCGAAGCCTCTCGCATGAGCGGGAGCTTTTGGGCGTCGCAGAGCTTCGAGGAGCTCGTCGAGCTTTCGCAATACGTGAATCCCATCATGGTGCAATCGGCCGCGTACAGCCGCGAAGCGCGCTTATTTGCGGCGCTTGAAAGGACGGCGGCGTCGCCCTACTTCGCACGGATCGACTTTTTATTCGAAGGCGAGGCTGCGCCCGAAAAGATCTATATAGGCCGCGCGACGCTAACGGACGGGAAGGGCGACATGCGTGTATACGACTGGCGCGCGCCCGTTGCGAGCGTCTTTTACCGCTTCGGCGCGGGCGCGGCGTATTACGACGCGCCGCAGGGCAGGATAAATGGCGAGCTTTGCCTAAAGCGCCAATTCGAGATCAAAGACGGGCGGCTTGAATATTACTTCGACGCGGACGTACAGATTCTGGACGAATTCCTGCGCAAGCTGCTGTCGAAAAACACCTCGGCGCGCATGAAAACGATCGTCGAGACGATCCAGAAGGATCAGGACGTCGCCATCCGGGATATGGACTCGGGCCTTTTGATGGTACAAGGCGTCGCCGGGAGCGGCAAGACGTCCATAGGGCTGCACCGCGTGGCGTACTTAATGTATCAGGCCAGCACAAACCGCGTTTCCAAAAACGATATCGTCATATTATCCCCCAATACGCTTTTCGAGCGGTATATCGAAAACGTGCTGCCCGAGCTCGGCGAAGAGAACGTGAATTCGCTCGTCTTCGAGCAGCTATTCGAAAAGCTGCTGAAAAGGCGCGTCAAAGCGCGCGGCGAACATATCGAGGAGCTCATCTCCTGCGAAGACCCTGCGCACAAGGCGCTTATGAAGAGCAGCGCCGCGTTTAAGGGCTCCGCAGTGTTCGCGGAGCTGCTCGAGCGCTTTATAGAAGCGCTGCCCAAGTCTGATATGCTGAAATCGGTAATCTGTAGGGACGCGATATATCGCGTCCGTGACCCAAAACCGACGTATGCTGCTGATCAGGGACGCCATGTATGGCGTCCCTACAAGAGAATTAAACGGCGCTTATCTGATAAATGGATCCCATTTACGGACATTTACTACGCCGGAGAGCTCGTCGCCAAGGGAGCGGATTTACGCGAAAAGCTAGTCCGCGCTAAAAGCGCCGAGCCGCTTTCGATACGCCTGAAAAAGCTGGAAATTCCGATTCTCGAAGCCGTACACGATAGACGCCCCTCGCGCATCAAGGCGCTTGAAAAGGCCGTAGCCGAACATCCCGAATATCAGTTCGAAATAAAGGAGCGCGCCAGGGCGATATCCATCGCCGAGAGCACGGCGCTGATGGCTAATATGCGCGCGTTTACCGAGCTCGACTGCCTGGCGCTGTATCGGCGGCTGTTTGAGGACAGGGCCGTCTTTCTCCGCTTGGCGAAGGGGCTGGAGCTGCCTGAAAATATTCGGGAGATTATTGCGCTTACGCGCTTCAATTTAGTACGGCCTGCGGACGATAACAGCGCTCTTCCATACGAGGACGCGTTGGCGCTAAGCTTCCTGCATCAGCGCCTAAGCGGAGTGAATTGGCCGAATATCCGCCAAGCCGTCGTCGACGAGGCGCAGGATTATTACCCCATGCATTTCGCGCTTCTTGCGAGGCTTTTCTCAAACGCGCGCTTTACAGTGCTGGGCGATATAGACCAGACGCTCGAAAAAAAAGAGGACATGGCGTTTTACGACGGCGTCCGGAGCGTGCTGAACAAAGAGAAAGCCACGCTCGTCACGATGGACAAGAGCTTCCGCTGTACGAACGAGATACTCGCCTTCGGCGCTCGGTTCCTCGATAACCGCAAGCCCGAGAGCTTCAACAGGGGCGGCGACGCGCCGGCAATCCACGCGGCGAATAGCGTAAAGGAGATGGACGAGCTTATCCTTCGCGAGGTCGAGGCGTGCAAGGCAAAGGGCCTGGGCTCTATCGCGCTGCTTACGAAGACGCGGCGCGGCGCGCAGGTTGCGTATGTGCGCCTAAAGGGCCGCTCGGGGATAAAGCTCGCGCTCGAAAGCGGAGGGGACGAGCTCACGGGCGCGTTCGTGATCCCGGTCTTTCTGTCCAAGGGGCTCGAATTCGACGCCGTACTGATACTGGACGCGGACGACGCGCATTATCAAACGGAGGACGATAAAAAGCTGCTCTATATCTGCTCCACGCGCGCGCTGCACAGGCTCAGCGTATTTGCGGTGGGGAAGGTGAGTGGGCTGATCGTGTAGGGGCGGCGTTTTGCCGTCCGCGACCCAAAATGTAGGGCGCGACGCCCCCGGTGCGCCGTGAACCCAACACATTCGTCGCCTTCGGGCGGGACCACCCCGGCGCTTCGCGCCACCCCTCCATAGAGGGGAATTGGGCTGTGGGAATCGGCGGCATAATTCCCCTCCTTGGAGGGGTGCCGCGCCCGCAGGCGCGGCGGGGTGGTCAGGCCCAAAAGCATGACCCAAAAGTGTAGGGGCGCTACCCCGGTCGGGATAGAACCCCGCCCCTTCAAAGGAGGTAAAATGGTTTTCGAAAAACTAGCCGCGATATTAGCCGACCCTCTCGAAACTGACGAAAACGACATCACGCCAGAAACCGAGCTGGCAACGCTCGATTCGCTGCAGATGGCGCGTGTTGTCATAGAATGCGAAAAAAAGTTCCGCGTAACGATCTTCGACGAAGACGTACACGGATTTAGCCTTGCGGGAGACATCGCCCGGTATATCGAGGCCAAGCTGGAAGAGGCCGGCTTAGACGCGGAGCGGGCCGAGCGCGAAAGGGACGCCTGGTATTACCGGTAATACTATAGGGGCGAACTGTGTTCGCCCGCATTAATCTACAGCATAGAATCAGTCGGTTTACAGATACCTTTGCAGCACGTCGAGCACCTCGTCGAAGTCGAGCGGCTTGCCGACATGGCCGTCCATGCCCGCCGCCAGGCACTTGTCGATATCCTCCCGGAATACGTTCGCCGTCATGGCGATAATCGGGATCTTCGCCGCCCATGGGGTATCCAGCGTCCGGATGTGGCGCGTGGCCTCGAAGCCGTCCATCTCCGGCATTTGTACGTCCATGAAGATCATGGAATACGCTTCGGGCGCTTTTTGGAACACGTTTACGGCTTCCAGGCCGTTTTCGGCGCAGTCGATAGCGACGAGCGTCGGCTCCAAAAGGGCAAGCACGATCTCGCGGTTAATCTCCATGTCCTCCGCCAAAAGTATGCGCTTGCCCTCGAAGCTCGTGGGCGCTTCCTCGGCTGTGTCGTTTACGCGCGCAAGTCCCAGCGCCTCGGCGACAACGTCCTCGACGGCGGAAGGGAAGACGGGCTTAGGCAAAAACTGCTCTATGCCGAATAGTCCCGCGGCGCTGATTCTGTCCCATTCGGCCAGCGAGCACATCAGCACGATCCTGCCGAAGCGGCTGGCCTCGAGCCTTGCCGTCTTGATGTCGTCGATATCGCGCGTATGCAGGTCGATAAAGCAGAAATCGTAGAAGCCGCCCTGCTCCGCGAGCGCGAACGCCTCGTGCGCGCTCTCGGCCGTATCGCAATGCGCCCCGAAGCCGCGCAGGATCTCCTCGAAGCACGCCAATACGTCCGCGTCGTGATCCACGACGGCAAACCGCAGCGCGCGCCACGGAATATTATTCTGCGGCTGCAAAAAAGCGCCGCGCTTGGCTTGGATGGTGAAATAAAATGTGGAGCCCTCGCCCATCTCGGATTCGATCCAAATCCGGCCGCCCATGAGCTCGACGATGTTTCTGGATATGACCAGCCCCAGCCCTGTGCCGCCGTATTTGCGCGTCGTGGACGACTCCGCCTGCTGGAAGGCGTTGAAAAGCCGGGCCTGCTGCTCGTCGCTGATGCCGATGCCCGTGTCCGTGACTATGAAGCGAACGGTACACATGCTGCGCGTTTCGTCTTCCAAAACGGCTTCGATGCCTATGGAGCCGCCCTCGGGCGTGAATTTTATGGCGTTTGAAACGAGGTTCGTGATCACCTGCGCCAAGCGCTGGTCGTCGCCTATCAAGGTTTTCGGAATGGCGCGGTCGATATGCACGATGAGCTTTTGGCGTCTTTCATCGACGCGGAAATTGACGACGTTTACGACCTGGCGCAGCATGCTCTCGAAGTCGAACTCCTCCGACGAAAGCTCCAGCCTGTTCGCCTCGATTTTAGACATATCGAGGATATCGTTGATTATGCCCAGTAGATGGCTGGAGGCGCCCTCGATCCTGGAAAAGCAGTAATTCTTGCGTTCGGCGTCGGCGGAGGCTTTCCCGATAGCTGTCATGCCGATAATAGCGTTCATCGGCGTGCGGATTTCGTGGCTCATGTTTGCGAGGAATTCGGATTTGGCCTGATTGGCGCGATTTGCGGCCTCCAAGGCCTCGTTGATATCCGTCGTGTCGTTGAACCAGGCCAAAATGCCCGTGCCCTTGCCGTCTTCCGAAACCATGGGCGTGATGAAAATCATATACGTGCGCGGCCAGCCCTTCGCGTGGAAATCGATCTGCTCTTCGAGGGTGACCGTGCGCTTTTGCTCGACGGCGTGCCTTACGGCGGCAGAAATCCGCCCGAGGTTTTCCTCCGCCATAATCGGCTTTATCACGTCATGAAAATGCAGCCCGTTTATAAGCCCGAAGTTGTCTATTCCGGCCTCCATAAGAAACGCGTTGGACGCGTAGGCGAACCGCCCGTCGAAGTCGAGCAGCAGAAGGATATTCGTAGCGTTCTCCAATACGAGCTTAAAGAATTGGATATCCTTTTTGTAAGAGTCGTTTAGGAGCGATTCGACGCGGTATTGCGTAAGCGCGACCTGACGCGCCCTGTGCAGGTTTATATCCGCAAGGGCGAGCTTTCGTTTCAGGCCGCGAATCTCCTTTTGCAGCGCGTCTACAGAGGGTGGCTCCCGTTGTTGATCGAATTCCGTCATTTAGCTTATCCGGCAGGTTACTATGGTGAAATTGTGGGATAAATTCCGCAGCTTGCCCTTTGCGTCCGGAAGCGGGCAAAGCTCGCCGCCAGAGCACGTGAACATATACGGCGTATCGCCGCAAATCTCGTTTACCGCCTCCGCCTCGGCGGTGTTGTCCGTGCCCAAAACGAGATAGCGCGCAATGCACGAATAGCTCAATATGGCGCTGTGTTCGTCCACGAGCGGCGCTATCATGCTCCGCGCGGTTTGCAAAACGTCGTCCTTGTCTATACGGCCTATCGCCAGCGTCGCGCCGACCGTCATGGCCCCGCCGCAGACGGCGTGCCCCTCGGGCGTAAGCCCGAATACGGCGCGGGCGACGGGCTTCGTGCCGTCCTTGTGGTCCACGATGAACGGGACGACGCCCAGCCCCGTGGAAAGCTCTTCCTTTGTAAGGCCAATCTCCGTAAGGTAGGAGAGCGCGTCCTTGCCGTTTACCCCTAAAAGGATATTGCCGTCGGCTTCGGTTATAATCGCGCGCTGGCTGCGAATCTTCGCTTCGTTCAGCGACGATATTTCGTACTGGATATTCGGCTTGCCGTAGATCGCGCCCAATATGGCGTCCTCGCGGTACGCTTTGCCGTTGTATATGGTTTTAGCCGTGGAATAGTCGGGGTTATGATCCACGACGACCGTCCCGAAGATCGGCACGCCGCCCGTCGCCCCGTCGATTGCGGATAGTATGCGGTCGCCCGAAACTGTGGTCATAAGCGGGAAATAGCTAAGGAATACGGCGGGCTTTTCGTCGGATTTAGCAAGAAACGCCTTCAGCTTTTCGTCGATGCTCGCTTCGAGGCTATCGCCTATGGGGAGGCGTATCGTTTCAAAAGAGCAGTCATCGCTCGTTAAAACCGTAATCGTGAAAAGAAGCTGATCCGCCTGCTGGCCGGCGGCGCAGAGGCACGTCGTCGAGCCGATGCAATCGAACGGCAGCGCGCTGCAGATCGCCTCTAAAGCGCCCGTGTCCTCGTATTCCGAAAAGCATGAGATTATGCCCAGCGAATGTTTTTTAAGATTCTTTTCGATGGACAGCCCGGCCAATATTTCCTCCACTGCGGCTTTCGGGTCGTCAATTTCGCTTGTTACGGCAGTAAATGCTTTGATCATCGTCGGCCTCCTTATGCCTTGGCAAGATTTAAAGATTCAAGCAAGTTTAACCATTTCAGTTATATTATACTATATCGTTAATAAAATGTCCTTTGTTTACAGATTGTTGGAATAATGAATTTTTCGTGAAGTCGACTCAGATTGGCGCAGCCAAGGTTAAAATGGATTTTTCGAAAGCCATTGTGCATTTAGTTGACACGCCCTCTAATTATACTCTATAATTGTACGGATAAGCCGGTTATCGGCTTTTTTGGAATGTTTTTTCGAAAGGATTTGTTTGCCTTGACTGCTGCTCAGCTGCGCGAAAAATACCTCGAATTCTTTAGATCGAAGGGCCACGCCGTAATCGAGAGCGCGTCGCTTATCCCCGAAAACGACCCGACGGTGCTGTTCACCACGGCGGGCATGCATCCGCTCGTACCGTATCTGATGGGCGAGAAGCATCCCTCCGGCAATCGCCTCGTGGACGTGCAAAAATGCGTGCGCACGGGCGATATCGACGAAGTCGGCGACGCTTCGCACTGCACGTTCTTCGAGATGCTCGGCAACTGGTCGCTGGGCGACTA
>QMCE01001332.1_pt1 | contig 14660 bp, 12 predicted proteins | sample 1821851 | NCBI WGS metagenome assembly QMCE01 (sample SAMN09453174, study PRJNA476694) | Termite gut metagenome, whole genome shotgun sequencing project. | isolation source: worker | host: Odontotermes sp. | place: South Africa:Pretoria | collected 2016-01-28 | reverse complement strand
CCGCACGCGAAACTATTCATCGCACACTATTCGCTACTCACTCCAAAAAGCCGGCGATGGGACTCGAACCCGCAACCTGCTGATTACAAATCAGCTGCAAGGTGGGATGGTAATTATCCTTTTCAAATTTATACTTCTAATACCTATGAAATGCTTGAAAATATTCATTATGGTGATGTGATTGATATCTATGTTTCAAGTCCCATACTCCCTGAACAGAATGGAGGCGGCAGAGGTAAAAGAATCGACACAATAGAAAAATCGAATTATCGTTTTATACTTGGATGGGAATATTATGCTGTTGACAACTTAAATATTCGTAATGGAGAGGGCGTCGCTTTTGATAGAATAGGGTGGATACCTCAATATGAAGACGTGTACATAGTTGAGATCGGGAAAGAGGAGACTATTGATGGAATAACTTCAAATTGGGTTAGTATAAAAAATATGTGGTCTACAGAACCAGATGGATGGGTTTTTGGCGGTTATTTGCGTTTGATTGATCGTGAAAATCCGCCGTATTTATTCAACTGAGGGTGTTTTTTATAACCAAAAAGAACCTGAAATGGCAGATGTTTCATCACAATTAATAATAAGGAATATAGAGAGGATAAAAATTTAAAGAGGAAGATTGGGTGATAATAGTATCAATAAAGAGTATGACAGTACGTTTAATGAACAAGCATCTCTTTTACCTGATTTATAGAGTAATTAGTAGTTCAAATAATTACAGTAGATACAAGCAAACTGGACTGTATAGAATCAAGTAACGGATTAACAATATTTGACTTGTTAGAAAATCAAATTAACACAAATCGAAAGGGCAGCACCGCGGAGGAAACGATATGATATGTGCATATCTGGCTGTACGGAAAAAAGTACGGGCATTGATCGGAAAAATCGGCGTTACGACCAGTTCTTTGACGCCGGGCGGACGGATAGAAATCGACGGGGAAAATTACTTCGCAGAAAGCGCAGACGGTTCTGTGGACGAAGGCAGGGGAGTGCGGGTTATAGGTTCACGAGGCGGGACGGTTGTTGTGAAGCTTGTATAAGCCGCCTTGTCCCCTTACGTTCTTGAAAAACAAGAGGAAAACCAGCATACTGGGGCAATGCTACGCTATATAAACCCACTGGACTTTGGGAAACAGCTTCTTGAAGTTGAAAAACCTGTCCGTTATGTCGGCGGCGAATATGGTATTCTTGCCAAAAAAGATGCCGTATTGCAAACACTTATCGCTTTTCCCGATCTGTACGAAATCGGGATGTCAAATCAGGCGCTCCGCATCATTTACAACCGGCTGAACGGCATAGAAGGCGTATCCTGCGACCGCGCTTTTATGCCCGCGCCAGATTTCCGCGCGTTTCTCAAAGAACAGTCCATTCCGCTTTACGGCTTGGATACAGGCATTGCGTTGGGCGGCGTTGACATACTGATGTTCACGCTGGGTTATGAACTCGGCATAACGAATGTGCTCGCGATGCTCGATCTTGCGGGGATTCCGCTTCACGCGAAAGATCGAACAGCGGAAAATTCTACCTTCCCTATAGTCATTATGGGCGGACCCTGCGTATCAAATCCGCTGCCTTATGCCCATTTTGTTGATGCCTTTTGGATAGGCGAGGCTGAAGCTGGCTTTTTCGACCTTATGGACGAGGCGCGTTCATTGAAGGCAACGGGGAAGGGGAGGGTGGAGATACTTGAGCTAATTATTTCCCATAATTCCGTATGGTCAAAGGAAAAATCCGCGATAAAAAAGAACGGCGTCCTTGCCGTTAAGGCGATTGACATGGAGTTTGCATCACGAAGGATGCCCCCGGCGGTGTTCCCTGTCCCCAATATGAAGGTTGTCCAGAACCATGGCTCCGTGGAAATTATGCGCGGCTGTCCTAATGGCTGCCGTTTTTGCCATGCGGGGTATTGGTACAGACCCATGCGACAGAAACCGGCGGATGTTATTGAGCAGGAAGCTGGTGCTTTCATACAAGAGGGCGGATACCACGAAATCAGCCTTTCTTCGCTTTCATCCGGTGATTATAATGGTATTGAATCCCTCATCGACCGTCTGAACGCCGCGTATAAAGAAAAATATGTGTCGTTTCAGCTTCCCTCTCTGCGTGTATCGACCTTTTCGCTGCCGCTTTTGGACAAAATCTCCCAAGTACGGAAAAGTGGATTGACGTTTGCGGTGGAAACGCCGGTTGACGCGTGGCAAATGATGATAAACAAGGAAGTTTCCCGTGAGAATGTTGTTACTATCCTGCTTGAAGCGAAAAAACATGGCTGGCGGAGCGCGAAATTTTACTTTATGGTCGGCTTACCCGTTGTAAATCAAGAAAACAACTCAAAAAACCAGGAATATGCGGAAGAAGAAATCGAAATTGTCAATTTTGTGCTTGATGTAGCCCGCAGAACTGGTCTACATTTCAATGTAAATGTCGGTACGTTCATTCCAAAACCGCATACGCCCTTCCAGAAAGCGGCGCAGCTTGACGAAGAGAACGCTCAGCGTAAATTTGATTATATAAAAAGTAAACTGAAGCCACTAGGGCATAAAGTCGGTATACAAGACCCGTTTGTTTCAACACTGGAAGGAATTATAAGCCGGGGAGATGAGCAAATGGGCGTGGTGATCGAGGAAGCTTTTCAGAAGGGATGCTGTCTTGACGCTTGGACAGAATTTTTCAATAAGGATATATGGCGCTCGCTTATTGAGAATCATAAAACGCTTATTATGGAAACTCTTGGCAAAAAAGGGGAGGATATGCCGCTTCCTTGGGAAAATATCGGCACAGGCATGTCAAAAACGTATCTAAACGAAGAATTGTCTCGTTCAAACAATCAAGAATTTACATCAATATGTATGGAAAAATGTATACATCCTTGCGGAATATGCAATAACAAACAAAATATAGTAAAAAATATCATACAATATAATACTATTTCTAATCCTGTTCAATCTCAAACATTAATGCCGGATCAGCCAACGTGGAGAATTATTTTTGCTTTCTCAAAAGAACAAGAAGCTGTCTTTTACTCACATCTGTCTCTTATAGAAATATTAGCAATGTCTTTCCTGCGCGCAGATATTCCCGTGGAGTATTCTCGCGGGTTTAACCCCTTGCCCAAACTGGAAATAGCTGCGCCTCTGTCAATCGGTATTACGGGTACAAGAGAAATCGGGGGCATTGAGACACGAATTTCCTACAATCCTCTGGATTTTATTCACAAAATGAATAAAAAACTCCCCAAAGGACTCAAAATTAGAGATGCAATCGCTGTTTTTATCCCCGTTGGAGAGAAAAAACATTCGTTATCGTCGCTATTATGGGGCTATGAATATAAAAACAACGGCTCTATCGATACAATCCCGGCATCCGAAGAAAAAACATACCGATATGAGAGAACAAAAGGAGAATCCATCTATGGATTGGAACGAGTATCCGTATTGGCGCGGAGTACTGGAACAACAGAAACGGGTATATCGTTCTTTGAAGTTTATAAAAAATTGTACTCTATAGAGATATGATCCATCCGTTAGTCGGTTCTTGTGTGGAATCCGCTTGAAAAAAATTGATTAATATGGTATTATAGAATTCATCAAGAGGGACTGATATCCGCGTTTGCTATGCAGATACGTCGACCAGTCTCTCTTGTCTATAAATTCTGCAATATGATTTCATTTTGGGAATAGTATATTGAAATAGACAGAATAAACATTATCATTAGTAATATACACCCTTGCTATCTTTTAGCATAACCCATATACTACCTGAGATGATGCCGCGTGTTGCAAAAAAAAGACGTTCCGTCTCTGTTCAGATAACTACAACCGGGATACTTACGCTGTTTCTTGCCCTATTTTCTCTTACAACCGGGTATATTATAAGGGAAACTGTGCTTTTGCTCATAGGAGCAATGTTTTTTGTCATGATTTTCTATTCCTTTATAGCCGCTTTCTTTTTAAGTTTGATAAATAAGAAAAGAGCGGAAGCTATAGTTCCTCTCTTTTCCAGTGTGAAAGTACCTATTGGAGGAACGGTGTCTGTTTCTGTAGCGGAGCTTTCACGCAAGAAGCCGTTTTTTACCCTCCCCTGCATACTTGTACGCTATGAAATACGTCTTGAGACCGTCGATGGCAGGGTTCTTATGACAAGATTTGCGCCGTTTCTCAAAAATACAAAGACCGTGTCGTTTTCCCCTCAAGAACGCGGTGCGTATTATGAAACCCACAATGCTTGTGTTGTGTCCGATCTGGGCGGTTTTTTTGTTTTTAAACTTTTTCTATCTCCAAAGGATATGTTTCTGCTCGCCATGCCGCTTCCCTCTGAAAAATTTCCGGTTATACTGAACAGCTTTGGCGGAGAAAACCGCCGCCAAACTGGAAGCCGTACCCGGCGAGCGGATACCCTTATAGATCATCGCCCCTATATGCCCGGCGATGATCCGCGGCGCATAAACTGGAAGTTGTACGGTCATTCTGACGGGCTGTTTGTACGTGAGGAGGAGCGCGAACCTCCGCCTCGTTCTCGTCTTGTAATTCTTGTGGATACGCACGCTGATGGTATTGGTGTAAAAAAGACTTCTGCCCCCTCCCCTGCTATTGAACGCGCCCGGCAGGATATTGATACACTGTGCCGCTACGCGCTTACTCTTGCGGAGGAATTCTCGGCTCAGGGGACGGAAGTGCGCCTTCTGTGGACGGGCGGTCAGCCAATCTCGCCCACCGCGCCGTTTCAAGAAGCTTTGGCGTATCCCTTCCTTATAATTCCGCATCCAGTGGACAGCGGAGAAAATTATCCTCCTTTGTCGGATGATATGGCAGTTGGGGACGTCATTATTCTCGCACTTCCCCGAAAAGACACGCAGAATTTAGATGCTTTTATAAAAGCGTACTCGGCAAGGTGCGGAAAAATTATCGTTACATATCCTACCCGTATCTAAATTGAGCTTAGGAATTTCGCTATTTTTTAAGAAAAACCACTAGATATTACTGTAGTAATCTCTCTTTTTCTCTAAAAAAAAGCGATAATTACGTTTTTTCTTGTTTTAATCTTGCAAAAACTTATAAAATGTGAATAATATTGATAGTAGTTGATTTTGTAGGTTTAGTAAAAAAGGTAAAAAAATAGGGAGCTTAAGGTATTATGGCTGGCGAAAATGTAATAGTAAAAATACTCGAAAGACTACCCGGAAGACGGGCAAGAATAGCCGTTGTCGCCACTGCCGGAGCAGCCTTAATCATGCTTGCTGCTCTGTTATTCTTAGGACTGGCAACTCAGGTGGGAAAATCGTTCCAGCCGCTTAACGTAGTAATGAATGACTTTCCTAATGTAACGCGGGCGGAGACGCTTGCGCGGCTTGGTATAGCCGCGCAGACCTATTGGACGCTCAATAAATCCCAGATAGAAGAAAATTTCTCCCGCATATACGCAGTGAAAAGCGCCGAAGTGGAATTGCGTTTTCCCAATACGCTCATTCTGCGGATTGAACCGCGTCAGGCGATTGGTATGACGATGTATCAAACTGCAAGCGCGGCGAGTATGTTTTATATTGATTCAAGCGGCGTGATTTTCGAAAAAGGCAGCGATATTCCCAAGCCGTATTTTCCCATTATTACAATTCCGGGCGTAAATTTTTACCCAGGCGACAGGGTTCCGCCTTCTGTGGCACGGTTTCTCCCGACTGTGGAGAAATTGCCCATGGAGATTCGGGGAGTCATATCTGAAATTGTGATTGATTGGCGCATGGCAGGAAATTATCGGGTTGATATGTTTGATTTGATCGTATATTTGCGCCGTCCGAAGGTGAGTATTATCATTACACCAGAAAAATTCGTCGATGAGAGATATTTTAAGACATTGTTAGCAGGCGTGAAAGTGGCGGAAAAAGTTAATCTGTATGACGGCGATTATCGGATTGAAGGGCGCACCGACCATAATCAATCAATCCCGATTATTCCCTTCGGAGGTTCCCGATAATGGCTGGCAGTAATTATGTATTAGGATTAGATATAGGCACGACCAAAACCTGTGCGATGATAGGCGAGCCGAACGAACGAGGGCAGGTTGAAATCATCGGAGTAGGTTCCTGCCCTTCTACGGGTTTGCGAAAAGGCGTGGTTGTCAATATAGAGTCAACAATTCAATCCATACGCACCGCGGTTGACAGGGCGGAGATGATGAGCGGTCACGACGTGAATCTCTGCTGGCCTGGCATAGGCGGAAACCATATCGAAGGCATCCATTCACGGGGCGTCGTGGGGGTTACAGGGCGGAATAAGGACAATAAAAACCTCAAAGAAATAGCGCAAAGCGATATAGATCGCGTAATCGACGCGGCAAAGGCGGTCGCTATTCCTATGGACAGGCGCATATTACAGGTTATTCCCCAAACTTATATAGTTGACGAGCAAAAAGGTATACGTGATCCCTTCAATATGATAGGCGTACGGCTCGAATGTGACGTGCATCTTATCACCTGTTCTGTTACAAGCGAGCAGAATCTTATCAAATGTGTGAACGGCGCAAAGCTTGTGGCTAATGAGGTGATCTTGCAGACCCTTGCATCCGGCAGAGCTGTGCTTACGCCGGAAGAAATGGAAATGGGCGTCGTTCTTATAGACTTAGGTGGCGGTACTACCGATATGCTCGTATACTCTGAATGCGTACCGTTCTATAACGCCTCGATTCCGGTGGGCAGTACTCTCATCACAAGCGATATTTCAAAAGTGAAGGCGATTCCCTATGATATGGCGGAAAAACTCAAAATAGAGGATGGCTGCTGCTGGGAAGGGGTTATGGATACCGATACGACTATTCCGGTTGCCGGGGTGGGCGGACGTCCGCCCATGGTTATCTCCCGTTCCGAGATTCTCGCCATTATACGCCCCAGAGTGGAAGAAATTTTCTTTATGGTGAAGGAAAAGCTCGACAAGATTCCTTCTCGCCCCCTAGGCGCGGGCATAGTACTGACTGGCGGCGGTTCTCTACTTGCGGGCGTGGCGGAATTGGCGTCTCATGTGTTCCGCGCGCCTGTGCGTATAGGCGTTCCGCTCCCCATTTCCGGGGTGACAGGCGGCGATTACCGCAGCCCTGTCTTTGCTACCGCGATGGGACTGGTTCTTATGGGATTTCAGCGCGAACAAGAGGTGTCCGTACCTATAACGCCCGAACCCGACCAGCGTCCGCTTCGCCCTCATCGCGCCGCAAAAGATAGGAAATCCTCTTCCGAATCTTCATCTCTCTCCAAACGCATCTCCGATTTTTTTGAATGGCTCGGTAACGATTTCGTGTGATTTTTAGTTCACAAGTGAAATTCTCTTGAGTAACCTAGTTTGGGAAGAAATCTTCTTCTTCAAAAAATTCTCCGCTTGAAATATCGAGCACCCTGCAATCCAACTCTTTGCAGAGATAAGAAAGCATTGCTAACACCATGGACTTCTCTGCACCATGGGTATACAGCGAAATGCTGTAAATTGGTTCATCTTTACCGATAGCAAACTCTACCCCTAAAGTTGGAATATTTAAAACCAGCCATGTTTCATCACTACAATCCGTATCTGGATACACTTTTCTGACAGTTTCAATAACCCTGCTTCGGTTAAAAGGAATAACTTCTTCGATAGAGGAAAATGGCTCGCGGTTTGTTTTGGTTTTGATTAACATAATATCCCATCCCATATCCACCCTCTCTGTAATAATTGATTAATTTTGTCATGTCGCTTCCAAGGAAAGGAGTTGATAGTACCAAGGTCAACACCGATGACTGCCATAATTTTGTCGCTTCTTCTTGCTTACCATTCAGTGAATCCTTGGGTTTAGAGGTATAGCAAGCCCATGTTGTGTCGTATCGTGTGTCAGAAACAACCCACTCGTCAAAAATTTCTGCGGCTAAGGATAAATCATCGCAGGTAATCGCTTTGGGCGACTCGCTTTGTCCGCCAAAATATACGGGAGCAAGTTCCGACAAATCATCGTACTTCTTGTTGCGGAAATAATACCAAACTGTTCCGATGTGTCCTTAATACTTAAAGTCAGGAAATTGCTCAAAATAACCTTTAAATTTCTTTATGACGGCCGACTATACAAGCACATCAGTTTCATATAAGGCTTCTTCACCGAAGCACTTGTGAGTTATTACTACTCCTTTACAACCGTGCAGCCCCAACCGTCGAAGGTGGCGTCGATATTCTCCAGTAAGCTCAGAATGCCTGATGTCACCATGTTGATGTCGTTCATGTCCGGGACCATGTTCAAGGTCAGACTCAGCCCGTAATCGCCATTTTCTGTCTTTTCCCGGCTCATCTCGGCGAACCCCTGCTCCAGCAGCTTCTCGGCTACGTTGCCCATGTCAGATTCCTTTTTAAAGTATATGAAAAAGTCTATCTCACGTGGAATAATAAGATGATCGCCATTTTGCACAAGGATATCGCAAACATTATAGTCGTTCGTCCAATTAGTATGATAACGTTCGTAGAGTCTCAAAAATTCCGCATGATTTTTAGTAAATATTTCTTCTAATTCATAAGACAGGTAAAAAGGATCATAGCAGCTGAAAAAATTGGGGATATATTGATAAAGTATATCGACTACGTTTTTGACGTGTTCTATGTCTGCACCGATTAGGTGGAAAATTTTATTTTCGGCGAATACCAACAGCCTTACTCTAAAAGGGCCTCCCTTGCGTCCTACTTGGGCGCATACCCAATAAATCTTGTCACGAGGAATCGCAGTTACCTTGGAAATTCCTTTGATGCCGCCTTTCGTGGAACAGAGCAATAAATAAGAGGGAATCAAAACTATTTTTTCTCCAGATGCTTTTTTCCTATCCGTAAATTCATCAATATATTCATCTACTAAGATTTTCCCGTCAAGCGCTTCTTGGTCAATGAGCTTCCCCACACACTCCTGTGTATCTTCTCCATAAGGAAGGATCAAATTTTCACCGTTCATGGCAGCCCGCGATGTGGCGAATAGCTTAATTACAGTGCTAAAAAATATGATTCCCACGCAAAAAATCAGATAAAAGGAAACGGAATTGTAGGAAATATCGCTGAAATTAATCGAATCCCTTCCGAGGAAGTAAATGATGGCGACAGCAACAATAAGTACAATGATTGCCTTTAATAGAGCTTTCCGAGTGTCCTTATTCACTCGTTCTGATTCCTGTGCCAACTATCCTTGTCTCATACTGCTTTTCTCCTTCAAATTATATCCTGTCTACAGCATTCAGATAGTATAGCATAAATCCGCAGGATTTCTACAGATGTTTTATCTTTTTGAATAATGCGACAATACGCCTTTCTGTCTCCTCCCCTTCTTTTTTTCCTCCCCCCTTGCACATAATTTCAAAACGGTATAAAATTGAAAAAATTTTGGAGGGGTGTATGAATGTTGAAGTACTTGATGAAAAAGTCTTAAATCCAACACCTGCATATATAAAAGTAATAGGAACCGGCGGCGGCGGATCCAATGCGGTCAACCGTATGATCGAATGCGGGCTTCACGGCGTCGAATTCATAGTTGCCAACACAGATGTGCAGGATTTGAACAAATGCAAGGCGAATATCAAGGTGCAGATAGGCTCCAAGCTGACGCGGGGACTCGGTGCGGGCGGCAAGCCGGAAATCGGGGAGAAAGCCGCCAATGAAGACCTTGAAAAGATAGCCGATGTGCTTCGGGGAGCGAATCTTGTGTTTGTTACTGCCGGTATGGGCGGCGGTACGGGGACAGGTTCCGCGCCGGTCATAGCCCAGATTGCCCGAGAAGTTGGGGCGCTCACTGTGGGCGTTGTTACCAAGCCTTTTGATTTTGAGGGACGGCATCGCGCCCGTCTTGCTGAAGAGGGCATAGCCAAACTCAGGGAGACCGTTGATACGCTCGTCGTCATTCCCAATCAGCATCTTTTAAGCATAGTGGGGCGGAATACGCCGCTTCCCGAGGCTTTCCTCAAGGCGGACGATGTACTGCGCCAAGCGGTGCAAGGCATTTCCGACATTATCACCGGCACCGGACTCATCAATGTAGATTTTGCGGATTTTGAGACTACCATCAAGGAACAGGGCGACGCGCTCATGGGCATAGGCTATGGGCAGGGGGATAACCGTGTTGCGGAGGCGACCTCGTCGGCGATAGACAACCCTTTACTCGAAGATACTTCCATTGAAGGTGCGACTCATATACTCATTAACGTTACCGGCGACAAAAATTTCGCCCTTGCCGAGCTTGACGAGGCGGTTCGCATCATCACAGCAAACGCCGATCCCGAGGCGATCATCATAGCAGGCGCGGGATTGGATATAAGTCTTGAAAACCAGCTTCGGGTAACCGTTATAGCCACAGGGTTTCAGCGGGAAGAAAAGAAAAAAACGCCTGAAAAACCAGCGGCAAGCGCGGCAGCAAACTCAAAGGAAGGCGACGATTTCGTCAGATCGGACGAATGGGGCGATATTTTAGGCGGAAACAGGCGCGCTGCCGGTACCGTAAATACAATGCGTCCCAATATATACACCGAAGACGAGCTTGAAAAACCCGCAGTTTTGCGTCAGCAGTTCAGGATGTAAGAACGAATGGGGTCTGCGGGCGTATTGGAACAATACCGGACATGGCTCGTTACGGCACGGCGCTGTTCCCACCTCACTGTTCTGACCTATGAGCAGGAGCTGCGCTTGTTCCTGCAATGGCTCTCCGATACATCGCTTACTGCGACGGATGTGCAAACAGTGGATATATGCGCCTATCTTGAAAAACGGCGCGCAGACGGCGCGGCGAGCGCCCGTACCTCGGCGAAGGCGGTTTCCGCGCTGCGCTCTTTCTTCCATTTTTTGATTGATGAAAACATCCGGACGGATAATCCAGCGGATAATCTTGAGATGCCGCGGCGGGCGGCGCGGCTGCCTGCTGTGCTGACAAAAGAAACCGTTGATCGTATGCTTGTTCTGGTTGACACACGGACGCCGCTTGGTATACGGAATCGAGCCATCTACGAGCTTATCTACTCCGCTGGACTGCGCGTTTCCGAAGCAGTTTCTCTTAATTACACTGATATTAACTCGGAAGGCGTAGTAAAAGTGCGCGGCAAAGGCGGCAAGGAGCGTTTTGTGGTGTTTGGGCATGAAGCGGACGCGTGGATTAGGCGGTATATAGAAGAATCCCGCCCGCTGCTTGCGGGAAAACGGCGCGCGAAAGCGCTTTTTTTGAGCAGAACCGGCAAACGTCTGTCCCGAAAGGGCATCTGGCAGAATTATGCGCTCATTGCTCGTCTTGCCGGAATCAGCAGCAAACTGCATACTCTGCGCCATTCTTTCGCTACTGAGCTTCTGGCAGGCGGCGCGGATTTGCGGAGCGTTCAGGAGCTGCTTGGTCATGCGGATTTAGCCACGACTCAAATCTACACGCATGTCAATTCTCGCCTTAAAGAAAGCCACCGCCGGTTTTTACCCACGCTCAAAGAAATCCGTAAATCTTGATTTTTAAAAGGAGATCGCCATGACGAATATGCAAAAAAAGCTACAAAACATGTCAAAGGAAACCAAAATTGGCGCTGTCGTTGTCCTTATTATTGCCGTTATTCTCGTTACGGCGATTGCGGCGCGGCGCATATCGGTGCGGAACAGCGAGGCTGATCGTATTGCCGATATAGGCGGCGGCAGGGACGGGATGACCATTGACGACTTGAGGAAAACTATAGCCGCCTATGAGAAACAGCTTGACGCATTTATAACGGCAAGCGACAAGTCAGGAACCTACTGGAAAATACTCGCTGCGCGCCTTCAAGACAAGGAACAACACGGCGAGGCGCTTTTAGCCTTGCAAAACGCCGTTGCCTATCGGCCTGAAGACGAAGCGCTTTTCTATATGACAGGCGTGTCCGCTGGCATTATGGCGACATCCGACCTTGATTTCCCTGACCGCCAGACCGACAAAAATGCCGAAAGTTATTTCCGGCTTGCAGAACAAGCTTATCTGCGTTCCATAGAACTCAACTCAAATTATGATAAACCGCTGTACGGTCTCGGTGTTCTCTATGTATTTGAATTGAACAGACCAATGGATGCAATTTCTTATCTTCAGCGCTACATAGACCTCAACTCAAGAAATCCCGACGGCGCGGCGGACGCTATGTTTGTGCTTGCGCGGGCGTACTATGTACTGGGCGACGTCAATCGAGCTGTCGAACAGTACGATTTGATAACAACAACGACCAAAGATAAAAACAGGGTGGAAAACGCGCATATTTTGAGGCAGCAGGCGCTGACGAATGGTTGATGCCCGCAAAAAAAACCTACTCGCGCTGGGAATAAGCCGCTTGCAGGCGAAACCGCGCGATAAAAAACGCTTATACGAATTTTTTACATCAGGGAAAAACGTCACAACGGACGACTTCTTTTCGGCGTCCGCGTTTGATATTGCACGGATTATCGGCGATACTGCCGTTACCCGCCGTTTTGACGGGAAAAGCGTCTGTGACACGGCGGAACAAGACGTGGAAGACGCCGAAAAGCGCGGCGTTCACTGGCGGCTGCTTGACGAGGCGGATTACCCTCCCCTGCTCCGCGAAATCGACGATCCGCCCGTCATTTTGTTCTATCGGGGAACGCTGCCCGATCCTGAAATGCCGCTTATAGCCATTGTCGGGACACGGAAACCGAGCGGCAACGCCGCGCGGGCGGCGTTTGACATAAGCCGTGAAATGGGCGTGCTTGGGTATCCGGTGGTGTCCGGGCTTGCACTCGGTACAGACGCCCTCTGCCATCGAGGCTGCATAGAGGGCGGGGCGCCGACATTCGCCGTGCTCGGCTCAAGCCCGGACGAGGTGTTCCCGGCGACAAACCGCGATCTTGCACGGCGCGTTATAGAGCGGGGCGGCGGCTTGCTAAGCGAGTATCCGCCCGGAACCCGCCCTGAAAAGTGGCGCTTCCCCGCCCGCAACCGCATCATTTCAGGACTTGCGCGGGGAACTGTGGTTGTGGAAGCGCCGGAAAAGTCAGGAGCGCTTATCACGGCGCGGGCGGCTCTTGAGCAGGGACGCGACTTGTGGGTAGCGAAAATAGGGCTTCTATCCGCCGGTACGGCGAAACTTGAGGAAAACGGCGCTAAAGTCATAAACAGCGCCGAGGACGTACTCATGGAATGGGGACGTCTTATAGAAAAAAAAGAAATACGTGAAAATTTAAGAATATCCCCTGTTCAAGCAGAATTTAGTCCTACAGCTCTCGCCGATAGCCTTTCAAGAGAGCTTTTTTGAGGGAATTTAAGTAAAAAACGCAGATGACGCCGCAGAGAATTCGCGGCGTAAAAAATTTGTGAAGAATAACAGACAGAGGTAGTATGGAGACAGATGTCTTGAAAAATACGGGCGGCGGTTTGCCACTTACAGCTTTGTGCGCGGTTGCCAACGAAATCCGAAAGCTGGGACTTTCCGTAAAGGAAAGCAGCTTCGGCAAAGTGCGTTTCCGCACTGATCTTGAAGGCGCGTACCGCACGCTCATGGCGTTGCGTACCGCCGATCGACTGCTCATAGAAGCGGCGATTTTTGAAGCGGATAATTTTGACGCGCTTTTTGAGGGCGCGCGCGCTGTTCCTTGGGAGGATTTTATCCCCCCATCCGCCGGGCTTACGGTTGAAAAAGTGCGCTCAAATCGCTCCCGTATCGCCTCTGAAACCACCACGCAGGGCATGGTTCACAAGGCGGTCGTTGGACGACTCTGCGAAAAACGAAAAATCGCCCGCCTGCCGGAAGACGGTTTCAACGCGGAACTGCGGGTATATATAGAAAAGAACGTCGTGTCGCTCCTTTTGGACATTTCGGGCGAACCGCTTTTCAAGCGCGGCTATCGCACCGAAGGCGGCGCTGCGCCATTGAGAGAAACCACCGCGGCGGCGATCATACTGCTTTCGATGTGGAAGCGACGGTTTCCTCTTTTCGATCCCTTCTGCGGATCAGGCACGATTGTGATAGAAGCCGCCTTGTATGCGTGGGACGCTGCGCCCTGCTTGGGACGGGAGTTCGCGCTGGCGCATCTGGCGATCCACAACGCGAAAATCGAGAAACAGGTACGTGAGGAATTGCTGGCAAAGGTGGATTTTAACCGTGTCATCCGCATTTTCGGCAGCGACTCTGATCCCCGTTCCGTATCTATAGCCAAATCCAACGTAAGCCGCGCCTATTCTCTCGCACTTGGCAGGAAACCTAAAGGCGGCATTCAGACGGAAACAGCACTCCCCTTCCTTCCCGCAATCTCGATAACCCCGTTCCAGAAGGCGGTTCCGCCCGCGGACGAAAGCGGGTTTATCATTACCAACCCGCCGTACGGAAAACGGCTCGGTAGCCGAGAAGAGGCGCAGGCTGGGTATGCGGATATAGCAGCGCTTTGTCCCGACTTTGCTGGCTGGAATCTTGGCGTCATTACGGATGAACCGGGTTTTGAGACTTTCTTTGGCAGGAAAGCCTCTTCGTGCAGAGAGATCACCAACGGCGCGTCAACTTCTTACTTTTTTCACTATAATATGTTATAATTTAAAAAAACTGTCAAAAACGTGAAAAATATGAAATGAGGGTGCTTAAAATATGTCAATTGTTGTAGAACATGAAAAAAGACGGAAAGAAATTCTCGAAAAGGCGCTTGAAGTGTTTGTTATGGAAGGATTTGAAGATA
>QMCE01769651.1_pt1 | contig 14668 bp, 16 predicted proteins | sample 1821851 | NCBI WGS metagenome assembly QMCE01 (sample SAMN09453174, study PRJNA476694) | Termite gut metagenome, whole genome shotgun sequencing project. | isolation source: worker | host: Odontotermes sp. | place: South Africa:Pretoria | collected 2016-01-28 | reverse complement strand
TCAGATTGATCATATTTGAAACTGTAATTGCGCTTCCGTGGATAGAAGTTATGTCTGAAATATTTTTTATTTGGGCATTTATATTTTGTCCAAACCCTCCAGCAATATAGGAAAAAAATGTTAAGGGAAGTTTTCCTGTATAGTAATTACTTATACTCTTTATGTAATTTGTTATCATTCTGTTGTGATGATCATTGGAAATTGAATATTTACTGTAAGCTTTATTGTCTATGATCCCGCAAAAATTCTCCTGATTAGATAAGACAAGCACATCGGGGGTAAGACCGACAGGCCCGATATGAACTGCCTCAAATCCCATTACAGTCTTAAATATTTCAGCTGTAGCTTTTTCAAATTCTGTTGCTTCGTCACGGCCTTTAAAGGCCATTTCAAAATATTCCGTCATAAAAGAACCAATTGCGCCGTAAGGATAACTTTTTTTCAAGGTATCCTCAACCAACCTTCCGTCTATTCCGGTTATTTCAGATATTTTGTCTATTAATTCAACAGTTATTTTTCCTATAGGAGCTTTTAATGCCTCTCCTATAAAAGCTTGTTTAATCTTATGCTCAACAATAATTTGTGCAGTTATTGTTTTTGTTTCTGCTAAATTGCGGGTATCTTTTTTATGCTTGGGATCAAGTCCATATTTTCGCTGAAAATACTCCTGTTGTTCTGGTCTGTCAATGAATCCAGGATTGTCCTTTAAAATAGCCTTTACTTCATTAATTTTTTCAGGAATAAGACATAGTCTTTTGTCAATTTCGTCACGTTTTGCCAGCTGCGTATATTCGACCCAGTTTATAATAGTATTTGCAATGTCTCTTAAATTGCCAAATGGATTTTTTTGGTGAACATCCCCCTTGCTTGGCGGATATTTTTGAAAGAAATCCTTATCAAGACATTGATCTCCTATATCGCGATAAAGAAGTATTTTTTCTACAACGGACTTATAGCAGTTTTCACTTTCATTTTCAGCTTCGACAATAACAATTTTTGCAATTTCATCCTCACTCAAGCTATTTAACTGTTTATCATTCAATAATCTTAACAAAAATCGAAATGGTCGTATTCTAAAACGCGGGGCAACATCAATATTTCGGCTTAAAGAAAAAGAAGAGGGGAATTGATACTTTAGTATCTGCTCTTTTAACACAGAAACAGGAGAGTCGCCTGCAATTATTGCCTCCCCTGCTAATGTTAATTTTAATGTCTTTGTGGATTCGTGAATAAAAAGAAGACCTAAACTTGTAAGCCATGCCTGATATGTTCTTGCTCCTCCGCCTGTATGATCACGGCGTTCCCCCTTGCGTTTAAGACCAGCTTCTTCAAGTGCATCTTCTAATGATAAATGAGTGTGACGTTGTCCCTGCCATTCTTGGTTCAAAGAAATTTCAGAAAATGCAGCAAGAACTTCGGGGACAGAATTCAACCGTCTCTTAGGACGTGTAACCCACCAGTAGTTCATCATATCGTCACATACTCCGGCTCCGGATCTAGAATATAAAGCGTTTCAGGGCTTTCTTCATTAAAACGATCTAAATGGTTTTCTTGAAGCACAGGATCAAAAGAATAATTGTCTGCACGATAAGAAATTCCCGCAAAAGTATTTAGAACAGCTTCAAATATTATACGAACACCGTCAACAGGAACAGCCATTCCGATTTGTTTACGGACGCTTTCTTTTGACCCGCTGAACTCAAAATCATCAGGAAATGTTTGAAGCCTTGCCCGTTCACGGTTTGTTAATGCCCGGTCTTCTATCCAATGGTATACATGAGTTCCACCGCCGCCTGACCCGGTAATGGTATAGGCAGGTTTATCAGGATCAAGCCTTTTATATATCTGGCTTATTTTCGCTCCAACGACATTTAGTTGATATTTCTCTGGTATATTTGCCGTAAACGCATTTTCTCCTGGTTTTATGAATTGTAACCGGGCAATCACATCTTTCGATTGTTTTGTTAATTCATTATTTTTAGCATCTTTTGAAATAGGCGGATTTTCAATGGCCTCTTTGCATGTCCGCTTCTTTAATTTATATAGCTCTGTTGACGGCACTTTATAAATGACATTTTGATCTTTGCGTATACCGATTATTATTATTCGATGGCGAGATTGTGGAACTCCATATTCTTCAAATTTATAAAGATGTGGAAATACTGAATAACCCGCTTTGTGCATTTCTTGGAGAATTTTAGAAAACGCTTTACCATCATTGGCATTACGAAGTCCGCCGACATTTTCAGCTAAAAACCAAATTGGGTGGAATCTTTTTAAGGCTTCAATTCCATAAGAGTATAAAGGACCATAAACACCGTCCATGCCTTTCTGTTCCCCAACAACGCTGAAGTCATTACAGGGAAATCCAAAGGCTAAAGCATCAATGTCAGATATTTGCTTAAGCCGATCATAATCAAGTTTTCTAATATCTTCGCAAATAACGGTATTTTCTTTTTTTGCAACATTTTTTGTAAAAGTTGCACACGTATCCTTGTCATAATCATTTGCCCAAGCATGGAGAATTTTATAATTCGGATTTGTTATTTTTGCGGTTACCGCGGCGTAGCCAATACCTCCAGGCCCACAAAACAGCTCTCCAAGCCGAAAATTCATAACGCCCCCTCCGCTAGTCTTTATTTCATTATATGCACTCCAGTTCTATTGGACAAGACCATCTGCGGAATGTATTTTGCTGCTCCCGAAGCCCTTTACTTTGGAGCCGGTTCCATCGCGGAAGACCAGCTTGAAAACTGGGCGGTCCGAAAAGGCATACCGGTACAGGAAGCCAGAAAACGGATTGGAAGGATTTAAGGGTAATTCTAACACCCTCTGTTGCTAGCAATATTTTTGATCGAATTTCATTTCGCTTGTACTCAAAGGTTTGCAGTGGTATACTGATCATCAGGAGGTCTTGAGATGCATATACTGGTCATCGGCGGTACGGGTGTTATAAGCTCCGGGTCCGCGTTTCCCATCCCGGTTAGGAGCCTGCCGCTACGGTTACTGTTTTCAATAGAGGACTGCACAAAGTCCGTTACAGAGGAAATCCCCGAATTCTGACAGGTGATAAAAAGAACAGGGCGGAATTCAATTCGATTCTGAAGGGACAGAATTTTGACGCGGTTATCGATATGATATCCTATAATCCCGATGATGCTGAGGCAACGCTGGCGGCGCTTGAAAACAGGGCGAAGCATTTCGTGTTCACTTCCACCGTTGCTGTGTATAAACGCCCTTTCCGCGGCGTACCGGTACCTGAGACCGCCGAGGTTTTTGATACGGACATATTTCCCTATGGGTATCATAAAGCCCGGATGGAGCACTGCCTCCAAAAGCGGATGGACGAGGGCATCCCCATAACAATAATCCGGCCGTCTCTGACCTACGGCATCGGCAGCGCCAATATCGGGGTACTGAGGAGCAATTACGGTATTGTGGAACGGATACGGCAGAAGAAGCCGCTGGTCGTGTTCGGGGACGGAACAATCCCCCAAACATTTACCTTTGCGCCGGACCTGGCAAAAGCCTATGCCGGGGTGCTCTGCAAAAAAGAATGTTTCGGCGAGATCTATCAAGCGTGCAGCGATGATCAGCATATATGGGATGATCTCTATTATGCCTTTGGAAAGGTTGTCGGGGAGGAACCCCGGCTCATTCATATATCCACAGAAATGCTCATGGCAGCGGATCCGGAAATATTTCTCCATGTAGAACAGGAAAAAATGTACGGAGGAGTCTTTAACACCTCAAAGATACGTGCCGCTGTTCCCGAATTTGTTTGTGAATATACTCTGGAGAAAACCATTGAAGCGATCTGCGCCTGGTACCGTTCCGACCCTGCGGCAGGAATCATTGACAGGGAAAAAGATGAACTTGAAGATAAGATCGCTGAAAAGTATTTCCGCTGTATGGATATCATGAAAAGTTGATGATGGATGATTCCGGTTATAACAATTATTCCTATCATCTATTCTTATAAGTTACATAAAAAACAGAAACAGGCAGAAGGAGATAAATCAATATGAAGAAATCGGTACAGTTTGTTATTTTAACCTGTGTTGTAAGCTGGATAATAGCCGGACTTGCTATTTTAGTATTCGGTCTGCACCAGGCGCAGGGATTCGTTTACACGATCTTTGCCGCCGCTTATATGATATTACCGGCTGTTTGTTCCATCGTACTGCAAATCGTACACAGAGAAAAACCGTTTAGAAACTTGGGCATTTCTTTCAAATTAAATCGATGGTTTGTTATCGCGGGAATTATTCCTATCGTGTATACATTTTTGACGCTTGGCATTAATCTGCTTTTTCCGAATGTAGAATTTTCAGCGGCTTACGAAGGATTCTTTTCTTCGTTGTCTGCGGAACAAGCCGAAATTGCGATGCGGCAGACGGCGATGTTTCCTCCCGTGGTTTTTCTTCTGATACAGCTTGGCAGCGCAATTGTTGCGGGCTATACCATCAATAATTTTTTCGGCCTTGGGGAAGAATTAGGCTGGCGCGGCTATCTCCTTAAAGCATTGAAAGACAAAAAACTATTGCCTGCTTCATTCGTTATCGGCGCCGTCTGGGGTTTGTGGCATTTCCCGCTCATTCTGATTGGACACAATTATCCCGAACATTCCGTAATAGGCGTTGGAATGATGATTGTGTTTTGTATCCTGCTTACACCAATGATGATTTACATTGTGATAAAATCCAAATCCGTAATTACCGCGTCGATTTTTCATGGAGTGAACAATGCTGTCGGCGGGATTTCACTTTTGTATCTTGTCGGCGGAAATGATCTTGTAAACGGAATAACCGGACTCGCGGGGTTTATCGCACTGCTCATCATGAATATCGGATTTTATCTTTTTGACAAATATGTTACAAAGGAGAATATCTTTATATCAGTAATTGGAGATTATTGACAGCAGAATGAGCCGGTTAGAAAAAGCTGTGTTTTCATAAAGGGGCAGTCTTTAGCTCTGTCGTTCATTTGATATATACTCCACAAGGCGAATTATGAAAAATTGGATGGAAGTCAAAAAAGCAAATATTGAAATCCATGATAAAATCAGAAAATGAGTACAATCTCATTCAATCAATATTAACGGGGGTTTTAGAATGAAAATAGGAGTCTGTGTACACGTAAAAAACAGCACGGAAGCGGTTGAGTTGTACAAAGAAGTTTTCGGCATGGAGCTTGGATACCATGTAAAAAATCCCGATGGAACTTATTTTCATTCGGAGCTGTATAAAAACGGCGAAGAGATTCTTGATGTTGTTGAAAACTCTGACGGTACGGCGCAGAACAATATCGTACAATTGGGTGTTACGCTTAATAACGAAGAAGAAGTGCAAAAAGCCTTTCATCTCTTAAGCTCCGGCGGAATGATAAAGATGCAGCCTGCTCCTTTGCCCTGGAGTCCCTGCGGCGCCGAAGTCATCGACAGATTCGGCGTGTGGTGGTTCGTTACCGCGCCGATGCATTATCCGCCCGAAGACTACGACCCAAACGCGCCCTGGGATCCAAGCATGTACAAGAAGCCGGAATAAACAGGCTTAAAAAACAGCCCTAAAAGCCGCCGCCAAAACGGGACATCATCGACTGCATGGCGGCGGGGTTCTTGTTCATCTTTGTCATCTTCTTCATCATGGTCCGCATCTTTTCAAATTTTTTGAGGAGGCGCCCCACTTCCGCGGATGATGTTCCGGAACCGCGCGCAATTCTCGTCCGTCTTGAGGGCCCAATAATCAAATGATTTGCGCGCTCCTTTTTTGTCATCGACGAAAGAATCGCTTCAAAGGATTTCAGTTCCGATTTATTAATATCGTCTTCGCTTATTTGACCAGCCATGCCGGGAATCATTTCCAGCATGGATTGCAGGCTGCCCATTTTCTTAACGGAACGTAATTGATTGAGCCAATCGTCCAGCGTAAAATTTTCCTTCTCCATTTTTTTCTGGAGTTCTTCCGCTTCTTTTTCGTCAAAAACCTGCTGGGCTTTTTCAACGAGACTTACCACATCGCCCATGCCGAGAATGCGGCTCGCCGTCCGGTCGGGATAAAAGGGCTCAAAGTCTTCGAGTTTTTCGCCGACGCCCACAAACTTGAGCGGCTTTCCGGTAACGGTTTTAAGCGACAAGGCCGCGCCGCCCCTCGTGTCCGAATCGAACTTGGTAAGAATGACGCCGGTAAGCCCGATTTTTTCATCGAAGGCTTTGGCAATATCAACCGCTGACTGCCCGGTCATGGAATCGGCAACAAGAAGAATCTCATCGGGCTTGGAAGCGTTTTTGAGAAGCTCAAGTTCCCGCATCATCGGTTCATCGATCTGGAGGCGGCCCGTCGTATCGATGATGATTGTATCGTAAAGGTTTTTCTTTGCAAGATTGATTGCTTCTTTGTAAACGGCAAGCGGATTCTTTTCCCCATCGATCTTGCAGACGGGAACGTCAATCTGACGGCCCAGAACCGAAAGCTGTTCGACAGCGGCGGGGCGCACCAAGTCGCAGGCAACGAGCAGCGGCTTCCGTCCGTCTTTTTTCAAACGAAGGGCGAGTTTGCCGGAACTGGTAGTTTTACCGGAACCTTGAAGCCCCAGCATCAATATAGTAGAAATCGTATCGGGGCCTTTGAGCGCCAAATCCTGTTTGGTATCGCCTAAAAACGACACGAGTTTATCATGCACAATTTTGATGAACTGCTGCCCCGGATTAACGGAACGAAGAACCTTTTCGCCCTTCGCTTCTTCTATAGTTGAATTGACAAAACGGCGGACAACGCGAAGGTTAACATCGGCCTCAAGCAGCGCCATTTTAATGGCTTCGACCGCGTCATCAATATTTTTTTCAGTGATCGTCGCCTTGCCGGACACAACCCGCATGGCATCTGATATTTTCTGGGTAAGTTTATCTAACATAATGACAATGTTACCGACCTTGAGAGAACTGTCAATAGGGGTGAAGGATCATCAGCTCGATAATGCTCCTCTGTGTAACCGGACAACAAGACTTCTGTGCAGTGCATAAAATTTCTTCCTCTGTGTAATATTTTGTTTACAATATGCGCTCACCCTGCCCTATGTATTTGTTTTTTTGACATTATCCCGAAAACACCGTATAATTTTTAGACGAGGTGTTGCGATGAACAGAAAGGCTTTGATTCTATGCGGCGGCTGGGATGGGCATGAACCCAAACTTGTTACGGACCGCTTTAAACAATTCCTGGAAGTGGAGAACTTTGAAGTTTCTATTGCGGAAACATTGGATATTTTTCAAGATGTGAATATTCTTTCAACGCTTGACCTTTTTATCCCGGTTTGGACAATGGCGCAAGCGGAACTGCCCAAGCTGTTTTTTGAGCCCTTTCTTGAGGCGGCGGGTTCGGGAATGGGAGTCGCGGGCTGTCACGGCGGCATGTGCGACGCGTTCAGAAACAATGTGGCATGGCAATTTTTAACCGGCGCGAACTGGGTTGCCCATCCCGGCTGTGATGGAGTAACGCATCACATCAATATAATCAGTAAATCGAATCCTATCACAGAAGGAATACCTCATTTTGATGTTTCCAGCGAACAATATTACCTGCATATCGATCCTGCCAACGAGGTGCTTGCCACGACTCGTTTTCCTACCGTCAAGTGGTATCATTCGGCTAACGGAGAAGTTGATGTGCCGCAGGTATGGACGCGGAAATGGGGCCACGGAAGGGTGTTTTACAATGCCCTGGGGCACCATAACGATGTTTTTGATATTCCCGAAGCCTGGGAGCTGATGAAAAGAGGGATGCTCTGGGCGGCGGAAGGAAAGAGCATCGCCCGCGAAAAGGGATTAAGCGTAGACGACTGGAAATCAGACAAGGGAATGTATTAGGGGAATCATGGTCTGTGTGTTGGACAGCCCTTCGATTAACACCGCCGCTCACGCGGCTAATATGAGGAGTTATTATGCAGCATATTGGAATAGCGGGATTAGGGAAAATCAGCGGAATTTATTTATCCAACTTAACAGGCATGTTCGCCAAACGGGTTAAACTCACCGCTGTCGCTGATCTTATCAGCGAGAGACTGGAAAAGACCGCCGAAACTTACGGAGTTAAGGCGTTTAATTCCGCCGATGAACTTGTCAAATGTTCCGATGTAGATATTGTACTCAATCTGACTCAGCCGCAGAATCATTATGAGGTGGCAATGTCGGCAGTGAAAGCAGGCAAACATATTTACAACGAGAAACCCCTATGCGCGAAACGGGAAGAAGCCGAAGAACTATTAAAAACCGCCGCATCCAAAAATCTGCGGGTAGGCGGCGCGCCGGATACTTTTCTCGGCCCCGGCATTCAGACCTGCCGTAAAATCATTGATGACGGGTGGATAGGCAGACCTGTTGCGGCAAGCGCGTATATGCTCTGTCACGGACATGAACACTGGCATCCTGACCCGGAGTTTTACTACAAAGCAGGCGGTGGTCCCATGTTTGATATGGGGCCCTACTATCTGACGGCGCTGGTGAATCTGTTAGGTCCTGTCGCCAGAATTTCCGGTTCCGCCCGGAAAGGACAAGCTGAACGGCTTATTACAAGCGAACCGTTGAACGGCAAAATAATCAAGGTTGATGTTCCGACTCATGTAACCGGTGTGCTTGATTTTGCCTGCGGTGCGACAGGAGTTATCGTTACCAGTTTTGATGTGTGGTCAAGCTCAATGCCCTTTATCGAAATATACGGCACAGAAGGTACTTTGCAGGTTCCCGATCCGAATTATTTCCGAGGTGAGGTTCGCCTCCGCCGTTTCCGTGAAGAAAACTGGTCGGTAATTCCCCTCATTCTTCGGGAGCCTGATCATCCAAAAGACAAGGATGATTGGCATCGTCTGAATAATCTGCGCGGTATCGGCATTACGGATATGGCCGAAGCTATTGAAAAAGATCGTCTGCACCGGGCTTCCGCCGAAATGACGAACCATGTTCTTGATATAATGTACGGTATCCATGATGCTTCGGCAGCGGGAAAATATTATGAGCCGAAAACCCGATGTGAACGTCCGCAGCCGCTGATATAAGCATATCCGCGCCGTAAAGACACACGATATAGAAGGAACAAAACCCTTGACCTGTTTCGCGGCTCAATGCATACTTTTTCTATGAGTACATTAAAACACAGGTTTGCCGAGAGCGAACACATTTCTGCCGAACTGCAAAACGCCGCGAAGATTGCCATTGCGGATTCTCTCAAAGTGAAAGAAGGCGAACAGGTTATTATCATTACAAATCCCGATCCGGAAGTTTCTTTGATTTCCAAAGCGCTGTATGACGCGGTCCTTGACGCGAACGGCCGTCCTATTATTATGTATCAGAGCGCAAAGACTCAATTGGATTTTGCGGAACCTGCCGTCATTGCGGCGTTTGAAGCGAAGCCGGAAGTTGTCATTTCGATGAGCGCGGAAAAATTGGGAAAAGACCGGACGGGAATTCTGAATCCATATATCTATCAAAATAAAAAATGGGATAATATGTTCCATCTGCACATGTACGGATACAAAAGCTGCCGGTCTTTTTGGTCTCCGGGAACGACAATTGATTCTTTTGTCAGAACCGTTCCCATCGATTATGATACGCTCCGCAGGCGGTGTGCGGCAGTAAAGGCAGTGTTGGACAAAGCTACTGCCGTTCACATTACCGCTCCGGCAGGAACGGATATTATGATCGGCCTAAAGGGAAGACTCGCCATGTCCGATGACGGCGATTTTTCCGCCGGCGGCCAGGGGGGAAATCTTCCTGCGGGGGAAACATTTATCAGCCCGGAAAATGGTACGGCGGAAGGCATCATTGTGTATGATGGTTCCATCAGCCTGCACGATAAAACAATTCTGATAAAAGACCCCATCCGCTGTACGCTGGAAAAAGGATTTATCACCGATATAAGCGGCGGAAGCGATGCCGATGCCTTGCTCGAAACCGTAACCTTGGGCGAAAAAAACGCTGTTGAATTTGAAGCTGCCGGAAAGCTCGAAAAAGGATCGGGCGCGGTCTACGCGAAAAACGCGCGCGGCATCGGCGAACTCGGCATCGGCCTTAACCCCAAAGCAACAATTATCGGCAACATGTTGGAAGATGAAAAAGCCTTCAAGACCTGCCACTTTGCCATCGGTTCAAATTATGATGATGACGCTCCGGCGCTTATCCACCTTGACGGCCTTGTAAAAAAACCAACCATCACCGCAATAATGGAAGACGGATCGAAAGTTGTGATTGAAGATAAGGGGAATTTAGCGGAAGCGTTTTTGTGATAAGGCGGGGATTATGCCTTATTTTGATATTTGAACTATTACTAAGCGCTATCCGAATAGATGCCATTTCAATCACCCGTCTTGAAGTAATTAGCTGTTGCTATTTCTTTTTTTCGCATGGTACGCTGTCAACACTCTTTTTATTACAAGAGCGATACACGTCCATGCGATACCAACAACCCACAAATACAAACATATAAACTTGAGAGTTGTTATCCAGGGGCAGAGCGCTGCAAGTACATCGTGATGCGCCGGGTATATACGGCTTAACACCCAAAGAAAAGTATTCTCGGCTATATCAAAACACGCTCTCATAACAGCGAGGGTTATCAACACCTTTTTTGCCCGGTTATTCTGTACATACCTGTTTACCATGCTAAGCATCACTATCAAAAAGCAAGCAATAAAGGCATAATCAAGCAGCCAAAAATTGCGATATGCCGACCTGCCGCCGCTGCCTAACCCTTCAAGGGTATCCTCAATATTGTTCACCGAATAGTGAAACTTCATATCAAGCAAACTGAAATCGGCATCATATTTTTGCAAACCAATATGCCCTAAATCCGTGGTGTACATAAGTATCAGGCAGATAACGAAGCCTATAACCCCGATGAGACGAACAATCTTTTTCATGTCACATTCCCCCCGCGCGCAGGGAATCTATCATACGGTCGATGCAAAAGATGGCAAAAGTGTCACTGTCCATCTGAAGAAAATGTGTGAATGACGCGCCGGACAGCGAAAACAGGTGGAAGAACCCTGTTGCCATAAATATGGAAGAATGGGCTAATTGCGTAACATCCACATCGGAACGGATGCTTCCCTCAGACTTTGCGTAAACAAATAATTCTATAATACCTTTGAACATAATCATAGTTTGCCCGTTCAGTTTTTCACGGTAAGGGACATCCTTATTGACCGAATATGATTTTATAATCCCCTCCATTGTCATTAGCTGTAATAGCTGAGAGTGCTTTACATTAAAATCATAGAACGCAAAAAATGAGCGGCGAATGTTTTCTAAACCGTTACAATTCGGATTATGAGACGATGTTATCATTTCCGTCAGAATTCGATAGCCATCTAACATCACGGCAAAAAACAAATCTTCTTTACAAGTAAAATACCGATATATGGTTTTCTTTGTATATTCAGATTCTTTTGCTACATCTTCCATAGAAGTCTTTTCAAATCCATTTTCGCAAAACAACTTGATTGCGGCGTCCAGCATATCGCGCTCTCTTGCCAGCCGTTCACGCTCACGAGTAGAATCTTTCAAGATGATACCTCCATAAGCAGGATAAGTATACTGCTTATGTATTTAATATACCATCGGTATACTTTGCTGTCAAGGGCGTTTTCTTAAGATTTGTAACGTCACCACGCATCCTTCCGTATCTACGCCTGACTGCTATCTATTCGTTACTTTAGCGTGTACTATCTGCGCCATATCATCCGTCCCGCTTGATAATTTCAGTTCCGGTATACATCCGTGAAGATTTTCTTCTCATGTACCGTTCTCTTTTCTTTTCAAATTTCGCTTTATCCATAACTTTGAGTTTAGCGCGTCCCCAAAAAGTACGGCTCTCTATGAAAACAAAATCACCCCCGGCAACACATGAAACACAATGGTAAGACGGTTTGTTGTTTCATCGAGTTTCAGCTTGCCTGCAAAGCTCGCGTCATTTTTCAGCGTTTCATAAATCCGGTTCAAGAAACAATCCTTTTTCCATTCGGTAATGGAGCTGCCGCTTAACAGAGTGGAGTATGCTTATTTTCTAACGCTTCCAAGGCCGTTCTTGCTATATGATAGGTGCTCCCTTTATGGTTTTGCCCGTGAATTAATGTAATTTTCATATAATGTCACCCTCCTAAACCGTAGAAGTTTGCTTATTTTCCAGCTTCGCCTTGTCTTTTATAAAATAATAATAGCTGTACGCAAATAACGGGAATCCCTAATACGAAACCCGCGACAGCAACAAACCATAAAGGGATTACATTCAATATCGGACCGAGAAACCCTATCAAACAAAGACATCCGCAAATCATCGATGTGTATTTGATATTTTTGAATGTTGATGAAAGCGACGCAGAGGTGAAGATGAAAGCTAATCCCATAAAGAAGCCCCATGCCAATGGATCGTTCGGAAGAAAATCCGCTATTATTCCCTGTAACGAAATAATATTGGAATAGTGCGCGGCAGATGTAATAACAGTTGTGCATACCATAAAAGCTATGGCGGCAATTTTCCAGCTTTTTTTATCTTCATCAGCATTTTCAAGCACAGATATTAAAATCAGCAACAGGATAAGGGCTGATAAAATAATCATCGCTTCCCATAACTTAAAGATTACGGTTGATTCCGTTAAGAAGTAACCGGCTACTACCGCAAAATATAAAATGGCCAGCACTATTCCCGAATACGCGATTGTTACTTTCGCTTTTTGCTTCATATCATCACTCCTGTCAGAAAATGTACATTTGTCATGAAACCTTATCACACAAAGTCACCCCCGGCAATAGAAGACACAATTTCAACTGTTCAATATTTCACCAATGGGATTAGTATTCTCCTGTTTGATGTATCCATTGTTATTTTTAATTTGTGAAAACTCCCTGGTATGTTCCCTTCCATATTTGAAAATCCATAAGGTTCTTGGGGAATCCAAAACAAACCAAAATCCATTTCTCCGTTTCTGTTAACATCCTGATAAATACTTGTCACATACTCCCCTTCCGGTAATGTTATTTCTTTTTGAACAATAGTATTTGTTGGATCAATGGGAAAAATCATGTCCGCGGTTTTGTTTTTATATGACTGTTCATTAAAAAATATACTCACATAGACAATACCGCCATTCACAACTACATTATGAATTTCTATTGCCAGAACTGAATCCGCGTAAACATTGCTTAATGAAATTAAAAACACGCTGATAATACAAAGATATCTTTTAACCATTTTGTTCATACGTTTTCCTTTTGATCACCGTTAAAATACTTATATCCCAAAATACAGATAGGTATAAAATACGCGCACCAAATTTCTAATATGATTGTTCCGACAATATCACTTGTTCCTGCCGTAAATACGGGAAACATAGGCATAAACAAACAAGATAAAAAGAAGATGCCGTGACCCCATAGCAGCCCTCGCAAAATCTTGTCACTTTTACTTTTTGGCTCTACACAAAACGCAATCAAAAAAGTAGACATGCCCATAAAAGCATAGCCGAGTAAGTCGTAATTGAAAAACAAACTCCCTAAATATCCATAACTTATGATTGATAATGTTTCATCGCTTAATGTCCCGTTCATTCTTACGGTAGTACATTCGGCATAGTAAACTAAAAAAATGATTACCGCGTAAATCGCGGCGAATAATATTCCCGTCAGCCCAACGGCTTTTTTTTCGGTGTTTTTGTTTTTTGAGAACAAAGAAACCATAAACGGTATAAAGCCGATTGCTATAAAAATACTTGCCAGGCAGCTTGCGAATATCGTGTTATAAAACACGCCGAAAATCATTGAAAGCGCAAATGACAGCACAGCCAGTCCCGTTACTGCCGCGCCGATTTTCCCCATTGTATTATTCTGCAACATTTTTCCCTCCAAAAATTTTTTCTACCAATCTGTCAATTAAATTATCTCTTTCAGCTTTATTTGAAAAATCAAATGTATTCTTATACAATTCCCAGCGCAAAAAAATCCCCTGTAAACCGTGTATCAAAAAAACCGTCTTAAAAAAAATATCCCCGCTTGAATCTACGCCGTTTACATAATGGTAATATCTCGCAAGTGCCAAAAATTTAAAGTTCAAGAGTGTGTTAAATCACTCAGAATTGAGATTTTAGAAATATCGGGGTTTTCCATTAAAAAATCGATTGGTATTTTTACGGAAGTTTTTAATTTTTCCATCGGTGATAATTTTTCCATATCAGCCTTTGCCCCCACTATTACTCCGCTGATAATTCTTTGCACACAAAGGTCAATGAGATTTTTTTTACTCTGAAAATGATAATTGATAAGGCCTACACCGGTTTTCGCCCGTTTCGCGATTTCTCTCAACGTTATATTATTGAGATTTCCCTTTTTCTCTTTTATCAACTCCATCGTAACGTCTAATAGTTTTTCTTTGATTTCCATATTTTACACCCCCTAAATTGAACATCGTTTTGAACAGTGTTCAATTTAGAATATAACAATGATCTTGTCAAGGCGTTTTCGTGTTGTATCACATTCGTTTCATATTAAGGATTTAGGCAACGCTGATTAAATTGACTCTAATCAGCGATGCCCTGATATGATGTGCTCCTGTGTCAAGTCCTTTTGCTCATAATAAAGAGAAAATTATTCTCTTTTTATGAGTATTACAAACCATAAATAGCGGAA
>QMCE01001092.1_pt1 | contig 14669 bp, 11 predicted proteins | sample 1821851 | NCBI WGS metagenome assembly QMCE01 (sample SAMN09453174, study PRJNA476694) | Termite gut metagenome, whole genome shotgun sequencing project. | isolation source: worker | host: Odontotermes sp. | place: South Africa:Pretoria | collected 2016-01-28 | reverse complement strand
TTTGCTTTGTTTTTTTTAGCAGTAGATATAAATATTTCCGATGCAAAGGATAATGCGTATTATAAAGAACAGGTGAAGAAATGTGATGCCTTGGATTTTTTTTCTATTTTTGCCCTCGCAATACAAGCATTATTGTAACATGAACAAAGAGATATTATCCATCATACTTCTGTTTTTCTGCTCTTTCTTACACGCACAGGAAGACACAACTGTCGTATATTTAAATAACGAGGGGATGACACTTGACTCTCTTGAAATGATCGTAACTGACCCTAAAATATCATATAAAGAAAAAATGGATGTCTTTTACAAGTGTAACTACAAGAGGGATTCACAGCAGGAAAAACAAACACAGATCATAAACAAATTAATATCCGAAAGTAAAAGAAAAAAAGACAGTAACGGACTCCTGTATAATTATATTTATCTCGCAGATCTTTATAACGAATGGAATAACGAGGCGTTATTCAACATATATATAGATTCGGCTGATATTTATGCGGAAGATGCCGCGAATCCTTTAGCTTTGGCACGATATCATTACACGAAAGGGACGCAGGCCATCAATGTACCGTACGGAAGAAAAGAAGGATACAAACAGTTTGAAAAAGCGATTGATTATTATGATCAGACATCCCAGGAAACACAAACTATAAGTTACTACATATATAATATCTCCGTATATACGGCCAACCAACCGGATACCATATTTGCAAAGCGATTAATCGAAAAAGTAAAGAATCTCCTGCAGAAAGAATACTCCCCTTTTCTTGATTTTTCATTAAGCGCCATGAAATCGGATTTATACGACACGTATTTTGATATAACCCAGCAGGAATATATGCTTGATTCGGCCATTTTTTATGAAAAAAAACGTATCGGACTTTTTTATTCAAATGGAAACGATATACCCGATGAATTGGAAAACGATATTTTACAATCCTATCTGCTCATCGCCGAATACTGTTCTTCAAAAAAAGAGCCGAACTGGGATTACATACATGATTGCATAGAAAAAGCCAAATCAATGGGCTATACGGATGATTCTTACATCATGAGCCGGATAAAATATACAGAGGCCATTTCTTTGTTTGAGCAAAAAAAATACGACGAAGCCGAAATACAACTTATGGAAGCGGAAAACTATTTATTGCAGCAGATAAAAGAAGGCGGCGCAATGTATCCCCGGGAATCATTCTATTCCGACGAATCCGTATATGCCGATCTCCACAGTAAAATCTTATACTCGAAAGAAGATTACAAAATGGCTTTAAAATACAACCGGATCAAGAATGACCTGAAGCTAAAAATACGTAATATAGAAACGCACGAACTTGAGTATTTATACAATACGGAAAAAGAAGAACATAAAATCGAACAATTAAAAATCATAAACGCCAACCAGCTAAAATCAACCAGTATGCTGATACTGATTGCCCTCCTGCTTGTCACTGCAATTGTTTTGCTTTGGCTATGGTTTTATACTGCGAAGAAAAGTATAAAACGCCGCTCGGCTTTAATAAAAGCCGAAAAGGAGGAAGCGGAACTCAATCTTAAAATCAAAGAAGAGCAAGCGGTTAAAGCACAATTGGAAAAATATGAAGTGCTATCGGACTACCACATCAAAGAGATGGAACTGGACGGTAAAAACAAAGCGATGGAGCAGCTATTGAAAGATAAAGAAATCCTTGACAGGCAAATAGAAGCTTATACGCAAAAAATAAATGAATATGAACGTATAAACGATAAAAGACAGGAATCCGACAAGACGAATGAACCGCTGAATAAATTAGTCACAGAAGATATTGCCCGGTTGATTACCAAAAAACTACCGGATAAAAAAGACTATATCGAATCGCTGGGGCGCATTGACGAACAATATATTTCCGTACTTAAAAATGCTTATAACGGAAACCTCTCCGTACCTTATATAAAATATTGTGTATGCTTTGCCATAGGTATGGAAATCGGTGAAGTCTCGGAATGTTTTTCCATAGAGCAGGCATCTGTACATATGGTAAGATACAGATTAAAGAAAAAATTCGGATTAGATAACAATGACGATCTGGATGTCTTTCTTCGTAAGATGAATAACACATTATCATCCGCGAAAATGGTAAACGAACCCGGATCCGTCAGCAGATAATTAAGTATGAAATATGAAAAAATATATCTGATTGTTTGTTTCTTCATATACCTGTTTCCTTACGTATCGATAAACTCCGCCCGACCTGAAAAAATATCCGACAAACCGAATCCTGATTCTGTTTACTACCTGATAAACCAAAAAACAAGGCCGGATACCGAACATAACAGTAAAGAAATATATGATTACTTATACAGGTCGCTTTACTATTATGAACAACTCGGAAACCATCCGGATCTGGTAACCGATATAATCATAACTCTTACGGAAGAAGCGTCTATACGCGAAGATACATTATCTATCAAACAATTATTAGCGAAAGCCGAGAAACTGCAACAACAATCACCGGAAGATCACAAGTTGGATTTTGTCATAAACACGCTTTATTCCTTTTTTTATAAGGTAAAATATGACGAGATCCGGCATGAAATATTAATAGACTCTATGCTGCTGTATAATAACAGATCCGTAAAATCATACGAGTCGGGAAAATTAAACAATATGGACATGGATGCCTCTATCGGCCTTGTTTATACGCAAATAGTCGAATATGAATTAAAAAGGGCGACTCCGGATTTTGAAACAATCAACCGCCACATTAAAAAAGCCGAAGAGCTTGCCGACGTCGAAAAGAACCTACTTTTGTACATCCGTATATCCTATGTGCAATCATTGGTCTATTGTGCCACGCTAAACATGCAACAGGCCGAATCACAGGCCGGTATAACAAACGATCTGATTGATAAATACCGAAAGTTCGGATACCAACAATTATATGCAGACAATTATGCCCTTCTGTGTAAAATAAATGAGGCGAAAGGAGATTATAAAAACGCATTAAAGTACGAAACGTTTAAAAGCAACTATGAACTTGAAATACACAACAATGAAATTAAGACAATCGAACTGCAAATCATAACAGAAGGGAAAGACGCCGAAGTGCTGGATCTTAAAACACAAAATGAATTTCACAAAAAACGTTCCGAACTTATTGCAACTATTTGTATACTCCTATTCATTACCATCGTCCTGCTGTTAGCGTATTTCTACGTAAAACGTAAAAACATGGAACAGCGTACGGCGCTCGAAAAAAAAGCAAAAGACGATGCCGAGTTAAAACTAAAATTAAAAAACGAACAAGCGGAAAAAGCATTATTTGAAAAATTTGAGGTACTATCCGATTTTCATTTTAAGGAAATGGAACTTATTGGAAAAAGTAAAGAATTGGAGGAATTGGAAGCGGAAAAAAGAATCCTTGATGAACAAGTCGAGCTTTTTGCACAAAAAACGACAGAATATGAAAACCTGATACATGCTCAGTATGATAGTTTAAAAGGACTTCCGGTATACGCAGTAATCAAGGAAGACCTGGAACAATTAATAAGCAAACATCTAAAAAACAAAAAAAAACACATTGAAAAACTTCGCAATTTAAACGAAACCTATATAAACCATATCAAAAACAAATACGAGGGCAACATATCCATACAATATATTAAATACTGCATATGCTTTACAATCGGCATGGAAATTGCAGAAGTTTCAGCCTGCTTTTTGATAGAACCGGCATCTGTACACGGGCTTCGTCACCGCCTGAAAAAAAAGTTCGGATTAGGCTCCGATGACAGTCTGGAATTATTTCTCGTTTCGGTACATGCTAATACTGTCTCAGTAAAAACGAGGGATTGATCCGCAAACATACGCCGATGGAATAATTCGTATTGTTGCCAAAAGCGGAAGGCGCATAAACGCCCGTTCGCTGATCATACATCTTTCCCGATAAATAATAATAAGACTCAGCCTTAATTCCAAATGAAAAACCTTTGCTTAAAGGACGTATATAATCGGCGCCAACGTATAGCATTTTAGGATTTTCATAAAACATATTTTCTTCCTTTGTCGACACGGAACCATAAAACGCACTACCGAAAATCGGCATAAAATTCCCACAAGACCAATAGGAGGCCCTGATATTGAAATTCGATAGTTGTGCAGCCAGTTTAGTATAGTAGCCGGTCCCTTTATCTAATGCAGATACGCGTCCTTTGGGAAAACTATAACCCGCCAGATCAAACTCCGCATTTATATACTTAAGCGCTTTACGGTTGATATTCCATGTGACTCCCGCCCCTATCGCACCGTTCATAGTTGTTTGCACATCTTCGTTTGTCACATCGATTTCCCCTCCTCTATGCTGTGTCAAACCCTGTAATTGAAAATAGGCATGCAAAGGAGACTTCGGAGAATTGGCCATAAAACGGGCGGATACTCCGGCAACAAACGCCTCCTGTTTGGTATCCAAGTTATAAATATATGTCATCCAATCCACCCACACATCAAAAGTAACCCATTCCGAATTATATAAAAGTTGCAAACCGGTTTCCGGATCAGATGTCAGATTCAGTTCCGGATTATATAACGGCTCTATCAAACGATGGTTGGAGCCTCCGTAAATATCACCTAAAACAATATCAACATTTTTCGAAAGAGCAATATGGGCTCTGAAATAAGGTAATACATGCACATTATACGCATAATCCTGTCCGTTCCATGTAGATATTCCTTTATAAGCAAATGCCGGATACCGGGTGCTTCCCCAAAACCAAATGGAATGAATCCCGCCTTCTAATTTTAAATTCGCAAGAGGATAATAGGATGCCTTTAAGTGCAACCAAAATCCGGGTAACGTATATCCTTTTTGAACGGTTGAAGAAAATTCATTGTTTTTGAAAAAGGAAACATTATCTGCTTCCAGTGACAGTTGACCCTTGCGCAAAGTATCTATACGGCTATCGGACATATACAATTGGTCCGTCATTTGCGCACACAACTCTTTTCTGCCGGATAAAAAACACACGGCGAAACAGATCAGACATATATTAAATAAGCGTATTCTCACTTCCCACACTCTATCTTATCAGTCAACATGATCAATAACATGATGGCTAATGTCATCAATAACATGAAAAAGGCTACAAACTTAAAAAAAAATAATTTATGATCATGTCTTATTGTCAGAAAATTAAATCAAAAACACCTAAAGAGATGTTTTAAAACATCTTTTCGGGTCGTATCATATTAAATAATAACACTAATTTTACACTCAATTTAAATTTAAAACAGTCTCTATGAAGAATGAACAGACACTTTCCGGCCTGCTTTTGGCAGATTTCCAAAAAGTAGTTGACGGAAAAGAAACGAATCTTTGTGTGCTCACGAATAAAAACGGCTCCGAAATAACGATTCTGAATTACGGAGCTAAAATCGTATCCATCATGGTTCCCGACAAAAACGGAAAATTAACGGATGTCGTAACCGGACACCAATCCATCGACGACTATCTGACATCCGAAGAACCGTATTTTGGCGCCGTATGCGGACGCTACGGAAACAGAATCGCCAAAGGGAGATTTTCGCTGGATGGCATTGTATATGATAAACTGGCGATAAACAACGGCCCCAACAGTTTGCATGGCGGAATCAAAGGTTTTAATGCCGTAGTTTGGGATATGAAACAAACGGATAATCAGACCGTAGCGTTAACCTACTCTTCGGCAGACGGCGAGGAAGGTTTTCCCGGCAAATTGGATACGACGATAACATACCGCCTCACGGATGATAATGAAGTTGTGATCTCTTATCACGCCATCACGGATAAACCGACCGTACTGAACCTTACCAACCATTCTTATTTCAACCTGTCGGGGGCCGGAGATCCATCCATAGCAGACCATTTACTCACAATCAATGCGGATTATTATCTTCCGACAGACAATACGGCTATCCCCTACGGCCCGAAAGAACATGTAGACGGAACGCCGATGGATTTCCGCCAGCCTCACGAAGTCGGCGAACGCATAAACGACGATTTCGAGCCGCTTCTATTCGGTAAAGGTTATGACCATACATATATATTAAACAAAACGGAAAATGAACTTTCGTTCTGCGCACGCTGCATATCTCCAAAAACAGGGATCATAATGGATACATATACCACAGAACCCGGAGTTCAACTCTATACGGGCAACTGGATGACCGGTAATTTAAAGGGGAAAAACGGACAACGTTATCCCGAAAAGGCCGCGCTATGTCTGGAAACACAACATTTTCCCGATAGCCCGAATAAACCGGAATATCCCTCGACCACCCTCCGCCCCGGAGAAGTTTTTGAAAGTCAGACCGTATATTCGTTTTCAATCGAAGAATAGTATAAAAGGAAATATAAACTAAAAAAATTATTTAAACTTATTAACCATGACACAAGAAAAAAAACAAAACTATCTGCTACCAATAATTATTATGGTATTCTTGTTTGGTATGATCTCGTTCGTTACCAACCTGGCAGCCCCTATGGGGAAAATATTAACGACCCAATTTGATGTTTCTCCGGCGATGGGATTGCTGGGTAACCTGGCTAATTTTATCGCTTACGCTGTGATGGGTATCCCGGGCGGAATCATGCTTGAAAGATTAGGATATAAGAAAACGGCTTTGACCGCGATCATTATCGGTATCGTTGGTGTTTTTATTCAATATCTTTCCGGAGGGCAGGAAAGTTTCGTCATTTATCTGATCGGTGCATTTATTGCAGGCTTCTCAATGTGCTTACTAAACATGGTGGTTAATCCTATGCTGAATACGCTCGGCGGAGGTGGTAATAAAGGCAATCAATTGATTCAGGTTGGTGGCTCTTTCAACTCCGTAATGGGAACATTAACTCCGATGTTTGTGGGTGTTCTTGTAGGTGAAATCACTAAGTCAACAAGTATTGCCGATGTTTATCCTGTGCTTTATATTGCTATGGGCGTATTCGCTTTCGCGTTCATCGTATTATCCATCTCAAGATTACCGGAACCTCATTCTGAAAAAGCAAAAGAACCGCTGAGCACATTGATGTTGGGAGCATTAAAATTCCGTCATTTCGTAATGGGCGCTATTGCGATCTTTGTTTACGTTGGTGTTGAAGTAGGTACACCGGGTGTGCTTGACCTTTGGTTAGTTAAAGAAATCGGGATTGCTCCGACTATTTCCGGTTTCGTTTGCGGAACATATTGGTTCCTGATGCTTATCGGACGTTTAGTAGGCGCTTCTATCGGCAGTAAGGTTTCCAGCAAAACAATGCTTACCGCCACATCCGGCCTGGGAGTGATTCTCGTTGCACTTGCTATGTTCTTACCGGTTTCTACCATGGTGAATGTTCCTGTATTGCAAACAGACGCAGTCGGCGCTTTAGGATTTGGTTTAGCGGAAGTTCCAATCAACGCCCTTCTCCTTCTTCTTGTAGGATTATGCACTTCTATCATGTGGGGCGGTATTTTCAATCTTGCCGTAGAGGGTTTGGGTAAATATTTGGCAGCCGCTTCCGGTATCTTCATGGTACTCGTTTGCGGTGGTGGTATTCTGCCCTGGATACAAGGATTAATTGTTCCTGTGGCAGGTTATCAAGTTTCATATATTGTTATTTTGATCGGTCTTATTTACTTGCTTTACTATGCATTGATAGGAAGTAAAAATGTAAACAAAGACATTCCCGTAGATTAAACATTTTGATTAATTATAAATAGTTGAAAAATTATGGATATAGAACATGTAAGAAGTCGCTTTATCAAACATTTTGACGGAAGCACAGGATCGGTATACGCTTCGCCGGGACGCATCAACCTGATTGGAGAGCATACCGACTATAACGGTGGCTTTGTTTTTCCCGGAGCGATTGATAAAGGGATGATTGCCGAACTAAAAACAAACGGAACCAATAAAGTCCGTGCCTATTCAATAGACCTGAAAGATTATATCGAATTCGGGTTGAATGAAGAAGACGCTCCGCGTACGAGTTGGGCAAAATATATTTTCGGCGTATGCCGGGAAATTATCAAACGAGGAGGCAAAATCGCCGGTTTCAATACGGCTTTTGCAGGAGATGTTCCGCTTGGAGCAGGTATGTCATCATCCGCCGCCCTCGAAAGCACTTATGCTTATGCTTTGAACGATATGTTCAACCTGGGTATTGACAAATTTGAACTTGCAAAAATAGGACAAGCTACCGAACATAATTATGTAGGTGTGAATTGCGGTATCATGGACCAGTTTGCCTCCGTATTCGGAAAAAAAGGAAGCCTTATCCGCCTTGACTGCCGTTCTTTGGAATATGAATATTACCCCTTTGATCCGAAAGGATACAAGTTGGTATTGCTCGACACCTTAGTAAAGCACGAATTAGCATCTTCAGCCTACAACAAGCGCCGCGAATCCTGTGAAAACGTAGCTAAAGCTATTGGGGTTGAATTTTTGCGGGACGCGAATATGGAACAACTGAAGGAAGTAAAAGATCAAGTCAGTGCGGAAGACTTTATGCGCGCCGAATATGTCATTGAGGAAATACAGCGTGTTCTGGACGTGAGCGAAGCACTTAAAGCGAATGACTATGAGACCGTAGGACAAAAGATGTATGAAACACATTACGGAATGAGCAAACTTTACGAAGTCAGTTGTATCGAACTGGACTATCTGAATGAGATTGCCAAAACGTGTGGTGTTACCGGTTCCCGCGTAATGGGAGGCGGCTTCGGAGGATGTACGATAAACTTAGTCAAAGATGAACTTTATGATGCTTTTATAGAAAAAGCGAAAGAACTTTATAAGGATAAGTTCGGCAAATATCCGAAAGTTTATGATGTCGTAATAAGTGACGGGGCGCGTAAATTGGCGTAAAATACCCAGTACACATTAATTATAAACGGGTTGCTTCATTCAAATGAACAACCCGTTTTTTTTGCGTACATTTTTCCAATATGAATGCAACGCATTTATTGTCTTCCGAAAAAATACAAGAATATGTTGTGCAACATAAATAAGACAATCTTTCATATTTCATGTTGTACAACATACAAATCATAGAATCACCTCATTTAATTAAGTGTTATTTTTACACTCAAATCAATTAGTCAATATTAATTTATTAAAAAAGTACTGTGGAAACATTAGATTGGATTGTAATTGGGGTATTCTCCCTTATGTTAATCGGAATTATCGTATGGGTTATGAAGCAAAAGCAGAATAATTCTGCAGATTATTTTCTCGGAGGACGGGATGCTACATGGATTGCCATAGGCGCATCTATCTTTGCATCGAACATTGGTTCGGAACATTTAATCGGATTGGCCGGAGCCGGAGCTTCAAGCGGAATGGCTATGGCACACTGGGAAATCCAGGGTTGGATGATACTTATTCTGGGATGGGTGTTTGTGCCCTTTTATTCGCGCAGCATGGTCTACACGATGCCTGAATTTCTGGAGCGTCGCTATAATCCACAATCCAGAACCATATTATCTGTCATTTCATTAATAAGTTACGTACTGACTAAAGTAGCCGTTACGGTATATGCGGGAGGATTGGTATTTCAGCAGGTATTCGGAATCAAAGAAATAGGAGGTATAGATTTTTTCTGGATAGCCGCCATTGGTTTAGTGTTAATAACCGCACTCTATACAATTGTCGGAGGGATGAAGTCTGTTCTTTATACATCCGTCCTTCAGACGCCGATCCTTCTGTTAGGTTCGTTCATTATTCTTGTCCTCGGTTTTAAAGAACTCGGCGGTTGGAATGAAATGATACGGATCGCCGGTGCTACCACCGTAAATGAATACGGCGATTCGATGACCAATCTGATCCGGAATAACGGAGATCCGAACTTTCCCTGGCTGGGAGCATTGATCGGATCAGCAATCATCGGATTCTGGTATTGGTGTACGGATCAATACATCGTACAACGCGTATTATCCGGAAAAAACCAAAAAGAAGCCCGTCGCGGTTCCATATTTGGCGCTTACCTGAAACTGTTGCCGGTATTTTTATTCCTCATTCCCGGAATGATTGCGTTTGCGCTTCATCAAAAGACCGGAAATTTTTTACCTCTATTGGATAACGGAGTACATAATGCCGACGCAGCATTTCCTACCCTGGTAGCCAAATTGCTCCCTGCCGGAGTGAAAGGGCTGGTAGTTTGTGGTATACTTGCCGCATTGATGAGCTCATTAGCTTCGCTGTTCAACTCTTCAGCCATGTTGTTTACCATTGATTTCTACAAACGGTTCAAACCTGCAACATCCGAGAAGAAATTAGTTATCATCGGCCAGATTGCAACCGTTGTAATCGTTATTGCAGGAATTCTCTGGATCCCGATCATGCGTAGTGTGGGGGATGTATTATATGCGTATCTGCAAGATGTTCAATCCGTACTCGCCCCTGGTATTGCAGCCGCATTCCTGCTTGGCATTACATGGAAACGGACAAGCGCGAAAGGCGGTATGTGGGGGTTGATTGCAGGTATGGTGATCGGTTTGACACGTTTGGGGGCTAAAGTATATTACAGTTCGGTGGTTTTGCCGGGCGAGAATTTATTCAAATACATATTCTATGATGTAAACTGGTTATTTTTCTGCGGATGGATGTTCCTGTTCTGTATACTTGTCGTCATCGTCGTAAGTTTATTCACAAAAGCGCCGTCAGAAGAAAAGATACAGGGGCTTGTATTCGGTACCTCAACAAAAGAACAGCTTGCCGAAACACGCTCCAGTTGGAATCACTGGGATATCATACATACATGTATAATTTTGGGAATAACAATCGCATTTTATATCTATTTCTGGTAAGCAAAAACAGCTATGCCTAAACGTAATTTTTACCGGGAAAACCCCAGATTTTATGTTGCAGTCGACTGTATCATCTTTGGTTTTCACAAAGGAACCCTGAACCTTCTGTTGCTAAAGCGGAATTTTGAACCATCCAAAGGAAAATGGTCTTTGATGGGAGGGTTCGTGCAAAAGGATGAAAGCGTTGATAACGCCGCTAAACGCGTATTGAAAGAGCTTACCGGGTTAGACAATGTTTATATGGAACAGGTCGGAGTATTCGGGGAGATTGAACGGGATCCCGGCGAAAGAGTTATATCCATTGCTTATTACGCCTTGATCAACGTAGACGATTACGACAGAGAACTGGTAGATCGCTACAATGCATCCTGGACGGACATTAATAACCTTCCCAAGCTCATCTTTGATCACATGGAAATGGTTGATAAGGCCCGGAGCCGGATGAAACAGAAAGCAAGTTATAAACCCATAGGATTCAACCTCCTGCCGAAGCTATTTACGCTGACACAATTACAAACTTTGTATGAAGCGATATACGGCGAATCTATGGACAAAAGGAACTTCCGTAAACGTGTGGCGGAAATGGAATTCATTGAAATGACGGACGAAATAGACAAAACCGGCTCTAAACGCGGCGCCCGCCTTTACAGGATGAACAATGATATATACCGGAAAACGAGAAAATTCAAAATCTGAATACACATTGTAAAAATTAATAACAAAAGAATGTTAGATGCTTTAAAAGAAGAGGTTTTCCGTGCAAACCTTGATTTGGTAAAACACGGATTAGTCGTATTTACATGGGGAAATGTATCGGCGGTAGACCGTTCCTCAGGACTTGTCGTGATTAAACCAAGCGGAGTTTCTTATGACAACATGAAAGCGGAAGATATGGTGGTGACCGATCTTGACGGTACGGTGGTGGAAGGTAAACTGAAACCATCATCCGACACTCCTACTCATATCGCACTGTACCGGGCATTTCCGGAAACAGGGGGTATCGTACATACACATTCCACGTATGCAACGGCATGGGCGCAAGCCGGATGTGATATTCCGAATATCGGGACGACGCATGCCGATTATTTCCATCATGCCATACCTTGTACCGCAGATATGACCGAAGCGGAAGTAAAAGGCGCTTATGAGCTCGAAACGGGCCATGTTATCATAAAACGTTTTGAAGGACTCAATCCGGCACATACGCCCGGCGTACTGGTTAAAAACCACGGGCCGTTTGCCTGGGGAAAAGATGCACATGATGCGGTTCACAACGCGGTCGTGATGGAACGGGTGGCAAAAATGGCATATATTGCCTTGGGAATCAATCCGGGCCTGACAATGAATCCGTTGCTTATTGAGAAACATTTCAGCAGGAAGCATGGGCCGAACGCATATTATGGTCAGTAGCATAATGAATAACAGATTAAGAACTAAAATAAATAATTAAAAAGTTATGAAAGCATTTGAAAATTTTGAGGTATGGTTTATTACGGGAGCGCAGCTTCTGTATGGTGGTGACGCGGTAATAGCCGTCGACAGCCATTCGACTGAAATGGTAAAAGGCCTTAACGAATCCGGAAATCTCCCTGTGAAAGTTGTATACAAGGGAACTGTAAATTCTGCTAAAGAGGTGACCGATGCGTTTAAAAAAGCGAATAATGATGATAAATGTATCGGCGTTATTACCTGGATGCATACTTTTTCTCCCGCCAAAATGTGGATCCGCGGATTACAGGAATTCCGTAAACCGCTGTTGCATTTTCACACACAATTCAACAAGGAAATTCCGTGGGATACAATGGATATGGATTTCATGAATCTCAATCAATCGGCTCACGGAGACCGTGAATTCGGTCATATCACAGCACGCATGCGCAAACCGCGTAAAATTGTCGTAGGTTACTGGAACGACAAAAGTACACAGGAAAAAATATCCGTATGGATGCGTGTGGCGGCGGCATGGGCCGATTCGCAGGACATGCTCATCATACGTTTCGGCGACCAGATGAACAATGTGGCCGTAACAGACGGAGATAAGGTGGAAGCCGAGATGCGTCTGGGCTACCATGTTGATTATTGCCCGATAGCAGAGTTAGTGGCCATACAGGAAAAGGTTACCGGGGCGGAGATCTCAGAAATGATGAAAGAATATGAAAGTCAGTATGAATTCGCTCCCGCATGTAAGGCAGGCGGAGAAAAACGCGGACAGGTGGAAAAAGCGGCATGCATAGAAATCGCGTTACGCAAATTGCTAAAAGCCAAAGGAGCGAAAGCCTTCACAACGAATTTCGACGATCTGGAAAATGTAGACCAGATCCCGGGATTGGCTTCTCAACGATTGATGGCCGAAGGGTACGGATTCGGAGCAGAAGGCGACTGGAAAACGGCTGCATTATATCGCACAATGTGGTTCATGAGCCAGGGTATGCCGAAAGGATGTTCTTTCCTGGAAGATTATACATTGAATTTTGCAGAAGAAAGAAGTTCTATCCTGCAGGCGCACATGCTGGAAGTTTGTCCGCTCATCGCCGCAGAAGAGAAACCGAAGATGGACGTTTTCGCACTGGGTATCGGCGGTAAGAATGATCCGGCACGCCTTATTTTCACGAGTAAAACCGGAACAGGTATCGCTGCAACGGTTGTCGATATGGGAAATCGTTTCCGCATGATTGTAAACAAAGTGGATTGTATCAAACCGAAACCGCTGCCTAAATTACCCGTCGCCTCCGCATTGTGGATTCCACGGCCGAACTTCGAAATCGGAGCAGGCGCATGGATACTTGCCGGAGGTACGCATCATACAAGTTTCTCCTACGACCTCACGGTAGAATATCTTGAAGACTATGCCGAAATCGCCGGTATCGAATTGCTAGTCATTGACGAAAACACGACCATGCAGGAGTTTAAAAAGGAAATGCGGATGAACGAAGTCTATTATATGTTAGGCAAAGCATTACAATAATTGATAATTACCGAAAAATAACCATTATGAAATTTGTAATTGGACTTGATTACGGAAGCGATTCCGCCCGTGCGTTGATTGTCAATGCGGAAAACGGCGAAATCATGGCTTCGTCGGTGAAGAATTATCCGCGCTGGTCGGAAGGAAAATATTGTAATCCTTCTATCAATCAATACCGTCAGCATCCCCAGGATTACATCGACGTACTGGAAGCGACGGTCAAAGATGCATTATCGCAATGTCCGGACGGAACGGCTGAACAGGTAATAGGCATTGCTTTCGACACAACAGGCAGCACGCCTGCGTTTACCGACGCAACCGGAACGCCACTGGCATTATTGCCCGAATTTGCAGAAAACCCGAATGCCATGTTTATTTTGTGGAAAGACCACACGGCTGTTAAAGAAGCGGCAGAAATAAATAAACTCTGTAAGGCATGGGACATTGATTATTCTGCCTACGAAGGTGGAATCTATTCATCGGAATGGTTTTGGGCAAAAGCCTTACACGCCCTGCGCGAAGACGATGCCGTTCGTGAAAAAGCATATACTATCGTCGAATATTGCGAATGGCTGCCGGCACTCATCACAGGTGTAAAATCGTCGAAAGATATTGTACGCAGCCGTTGCGCCAACGGGCATAAAGCGATGTGGCACGAAAGCTGGAACGGGTTGCCGGATGAAGCATTTCTTACCGCATTAGACCCGTTATTGAAAGGATTCCGCGACCGCCTGTTTGAAAAGACGGAAACCGCAGACAAACCGGTAGGGAAACTTTCGCCGGAATGGGCATCACGACTCGGACTTTCTACCGATGTCGTTGTTGCCGGAGGAGCTTTTGACTGTCACATGGGCGCTGTAGGCGCCGGTATAACTCCGCATACGCTTGTACGCATCATCGGTACATC
>QMCE01001091.1_pt1 | contig 14670 bp, 12 predicted proteins | sample 1821851 | NCBI WGS metagenome assembly QMCE01 (sample SAMN09453174, study PRJNA476694) | Termite gut metagenome, whole genome shotgun sequencing project. | isolation source: worker | host: Odontotermes sp. | place: South Africa:Pretoria | collected 2016-01-28 | reverse complement strand
AAAACATTCAAATTATTGTTAGCCGTCGCCATAGTAGCGGCAGGTGCCGCGTCGGCGACCTCGTGTAAAAAGGGCGGCAAGGAAGAGAAAAAGATCCCGGTAACCGACGTGGAACTCAACGAAATAATGGTTACGCTCTACGTGGGTGAAACCTTCGAGTTGGAGGCGGACGTGTCGCCGGACGACGCCACCGACCCTTCGATCAAATGGTCGTCGGAGAATGAGGAAGTGGCCACCGTTAAGGGCGGCACCGTAACCGCCGTAGCCGAAGGCGAGGCGACAATCGTAGCCGCCACCACCGACGGAAGCGAGATTGAGGCCCTGTGCTATATCACGGTCGAGCCCGATACGCCGGAGCCCCGCATCACCGCGCAGCCCGAAAGCGTAACCGTAACGGAGAGGGACAATCTGACACTTACCGTCAAGGCCCGCGGCGAAGGTACGCTGACCTACCAGTGGCAGCGTTCGTGGTATGGACTCGACGACACTTGGAATAATGTAGGTGAGAAATTGGGATATTCGACATTTTCCGGCATGACGGAGGAAACCCTCACCATTACCGACGCGGATTATTGGGCGGTGGAGTATTTTCGCTGCATAGTAACCAACGAATATGGCTCGGTCATTTCCAATCCGGCTTTGGTAACCGTCCAGTTCGGCGAAAAGGCCTTGATCGACTTCATTCCGCAATTCAATCTGGTGGCGGGAACGGCAGGCAACGCCATCTATTATTTCAGACTCATAGGATGGGAGGAGCCTTTTTTCCAAGAAGTGGATTATGCAGGATTAATATTGTCAGGCTTCCCTCAAGGCGTCGATGGCACAACGTATCTGGAAATCGACACAGGTTGGGGCTGTCTGTATGTCGGAGGCGACACATCGACCGTGGCGGGTACATACGAAGGCTTGACCGTTACCATCGACGGGGTTACTTCCGAGCCGTTCTCGATGACGATAGACCCGAAGTAGGTTAAACAATCTCAAAAATTAAGTTAAACCCGTCAAAACACAAAACAATGAAAACATTAAAATTACTCTTAGCCGTCGCCATAGTAGCGGCAGGTGTCGTGTCGGCGACCTCGTGTAAAAAGGGCGGCAAAGAAGAGGAGAAGATCCTGGTAACCGACGTGGAGCTGAACGAAATAATGGTTACGCTCGAAGTAGGCGAAACCTTCGAGTTAAAGGCGGTCGTGTCGCCGAGCAACGCCACCGACCCTTCGATCAAATGGTCGTCGGAGAATGAGGAAGTGGCCACCGTTAAGGGCGGCACCGTAACCGCCGTCTCCGAAGGCGAGGCTACCATCGTAGCCGCCGCCACCGACGGAAGCGGGTGGGAGGTCCTGTGCTATGTAACTGTTAAGGAGGCCACGCCGCCCGAACCAGAAAAGAGCATAACCGTGGGCGAACAGCAAGGCCTCATGTTCGCGGGCGTGGAAGGGACGGTAACCTACGAAGTAACCTTAAAGGGTTTCGAGCCCAACCATTATTTACTTAGAGTGGACGGCCTTCCGGACGGCGTTATAGAATATCCCGATGAAGTTTTCCTGGGCGATGACCTCGCAATGACTTTAACCCTTGAAGGCAGAGGCACACAGTCGGCAGGCACCTACGACGGCCTTACGCTCTATATGGACGGAGTAACCTCTGCCCCGTTTACGCTCGTTATCGAAGATTCCTCGGCGCCCACCGTAATAATAACCGAATGCGGCGTAACAGGCATAGCACCTATGGATATCTGGATGGTTGCCGACATCACCTCCACCGACGGCTTGTCGATCATCGAGCGCGGCATGCAAACGGAGGAGACATACGGCAGCGTGCTGTATACGGCATGGTATCCGGAGGAAGGAACGGGATCAGGCTCGTTCAGTATGAACGTCGAGTATGGCCTGCAGGGAGAAAAACTCCGTTTCAGGGCTTACGCCACCAATGAGGAGGGTTTTACCGGATACAGCGAATGGATAACGGCTTACCCGTAGAGAGTAACTAACAAAATAAAATTACAACCATGAAACGACAGACAATTTTCAGGGCGGCGGCGGTTATGGCCCTCACGCTCGCAGTCAATTTCGGCGCAAGTGCGCAGCTCGGCAAATCCATCGTTCGGAGGGCGAAGAACGCCGCCGAAACGAAAGTGCAGATGGAGGCCGACCGCGCCGTGAACAAGGCGCTCGACAACGCCATAGATGCGGAGAAGGACGCCGCCGGCAACCGGAACAACAACAGAAACAACAGTAATAACAATTCAAATTCAACAGGTATGACAACAAATGAATCGACAGCCGCGGCATATCCGCACAATGGCACTATCATGTACGTGAGCGTATCGACAGGAGCGGGCAGCCGCACGGCCGACGGCTCGCAGGAAAAACCCTACAAAGACCTCCAGGCGGCCATCGACGCAGCCCCCGAAGGAGCGCTGATACGCATCGCCGAGGGCAACTATCTGGGCAAAATGGATCAGGGATTCATCGAAGTGAAGAAGTACATCGGCCTCGAAGGGGGCTGGAACACCGACTTCACCAAGCGCAACCCCGCGCAGTACATCACCTCCATACGCCCCACCGAGGAGATCGCAAAGGCGGGAACATCGGGTTCCCACGCCCTTATGGACGTGGTAGTGACGGGCAAGCGCGACGGAACGGTCGGCATCGACGGCATCCTCTTCGACATGGGGCAGTATAACCTCTACTGCAAACCTGTCTATGATAATCCGGTGGCAAGCGCTCCCGAAGGCTGCGAAACGGGCAGGATCATAGCCGTCGGCGAAACACCGCAGGGCGTCCCCACCATGGGCGGAGTATCGGGCTCGCGCCAATGCATCTATGGCACACTGGAAGGGCAGCTCGTAGTCCGCAACTGCGTTTTTGCCAACGCCATGCACTACGGTATCCAGATGCAGAACAACGCCGGACGCTGGGAAATAAGCAACAATATCTTCGTGGGGTGCCGTATGGCGGCCTGCGAAGTGCGCGGAGGCGGCAACACTTCGACATGGAGTGAAGCATACCTCGACTTCCACCACAACACGGTAATCTTCACATGGACACGCACCAAGGCGCTCGAAGACATGGGCTACGGCTTCCGCTACATGACCCGCATGAACTATGATGTGCACGACAACCTCTTCGGATGCAACTACTATGGCGCTCTCGACCGCACCCGCTTCGACAGCGACCTCAACATCGACAAGCTCCGCAAGACCAACGCATACGACAACCTCTTCTTTGCCAACCGTATGGGCGACGTATGCCTTCCGTCGGGCGGCGGGCTGTGGAATTTCCAGTACGCCAGGAATTTCGAGGAGGTGGAGCAATTCGAGAAGTACGAGGGCAACCGCGAAGTGAACGACTCCGAAATAAAAACGCTCCAAAAGGCTATCAACGACGCCTACCTGAAAGGTTATCTCGGCCTTACGATGAGCCAGACATCCAACTATCAGGAGAATTCGGCGATGAACACCTTCCGCGCGGCAATGGGAATGAACAAACAGGGAACCGAGACCATCCGCGTCAGCATGTACGGCAACCGCTACCCGTTCGACGACATAGCCAAACTGTGGGGAGTCATCGCGGGCAAGGGCGCGCAGAAACCGTAATAACCACCGCTTACCTGCGGGAATGGCGGCCGGGAACGGCTACGGGAACGGCCTGCCATTCACCGCAGATATCGTAAACAATGGATAACGAAATACTACGATCAATAGAGGAGAGGCGCAATACCCTCTACGGCCATTACGACCTGCCGCCCGACGAGCGTGCGAAAGCCGAAGAGCTGTTCGGGCGCATGGAAGAGTTGGGGCGCGGATGTACCGGCCGCGCGGAGTTCGAGACAAAGTTCGCCGGCTCGCAGTTGGGCGGCGAGTACAACGGGCTGTTCCCGGCCTTCGCGCGGCACGTCCGCCTGCCCGAAGGGACACCCTCCATGGAGGGGCACACCCGCAACATGGCGGCCTCGCAAGCTGAGTCGGTAGTCCGCGGGCAGGCCGAACGTGGCCTCAAAAGCGTCCTCGTGCAGGCTATGCCCGACGAGGTACACCAATGCTACACCCAGGGAGTCTATCGTATCCCTGTTTTGGGCAATATCCTCTCGGCAATGAACACCGCCGATGTGTTCCGCCGCCTCTTCCGCCGCCGGAACACCGAAAAGAACGACACCCCGCGGGAATGCGGGCAGGATCCGGACAACATCTAGAGATTGCAAACCATTTAAAAAATAAAATATATGAAACTGAAATTATTATTCCTGAGAATAGCCGTCCTGCTGGCCGCCGTGGCATTAGTTGCGGCAACGGCCTCCTCGTGCGGCGACGAGGGCCCCGACCCTGGCGAAGAAGAGGAGCGGGACGACAGGATCACCACCGAGTTCGTGGGTGAGCTCCGGGATTTCGCCCTTGCGGGCAGCGGTACGGTTACCATAAAGTGGGGCGACGGCGAGACCGAGAAGGTAGATCTTCAACCCCTCGTGGGCGGCAAAATGAGCAACAGCCACAAGATTCCCCACACCTACGAACGCACGGGACGCAAGAACATCTCCATCTCCGGCAGCGGCAAGCTCACCGGAGTGAATACCGGCGGTTCGGGCGGAGTTACGGCCATGCGCCTCGAAAAGCAGAACAGGCTGCAATACCTCGATTGCAGCGGCGAGGACCTCTCCGAACTCGACCTCGACAAGAACGCCGGGCTGCAATATCTCGATTGCAGCGGCAACACCTTCGAGAAACTCGATCTGGGCAAAAACACCATGTTGAAACACCTCAATTGCAGCGGCAACGGCCTCGCAAGGCTCGACATGAGCAAAAACCCCATGTTGCAATACCTCGATTGCAGCGGCAACGGCCTCGCCTTGTTGAACATCGAGGGCTGCGAAGAGCTGGAGGAGTTGAACATGGGCGCCAACGAGCTCGATATCGATGAGTTGCAGATCGTCTTCTCCGACCTGCCCGACCGCACCGGCAAGACGAGCGGTGAAATAGACATTACCGGCCACGGCACACAGTTGGTCGCGCTCCACGCACAGGATGCCACCGATAAGAACTGGAACATCACGCCCGCCCTGCCCGACGACCCCGATTTCTACACTCCGGCGGTCGAGGTGGGCGAGCAGTCCGGCGTACTTATCGAGGGCGAAGCGGGCACGGCTACATTTGCCGTAACGACCCGGAACATCGCCGCCGGTGAATACGAGGCGGTGATAGGCAACCTTCCCGCAGGCGTAACCGTGGCCGAAGAGGGCAAGATAACCATAGGCGACGACGGTGCCGGAACGCTCACCCTCGCGGCGGGCACCTTGACCCGGAAGAACGACTACTACCTGACGCTCACCGTCGACGGCTCCACATCCGATACGTTCACGCTAAAGATAGGCGGACAGAAATCTATACAGGTAACGTGGGATCCTTACCATTCCATGTATATGGTGAGCCACCAAAGGTCGAGTTGGGAATCATTCACGGTAACGACACAAAGTCTCTCCGCCAACTCTCATAACCTCAATGATATTACTGTTTCAGGTCTTCCGGCAGGGGTAACTCTTGTGCAGGTTTTCATACCACAAAACGGCGTTTATGAGAACGGATTGATATTTATGTCGGACACCGGCGTTGTGCCGCCCGTGGGGCAGTACACTCTGACGGTCGAATACGACGGTGTAAGATCCAATCAGTTCATACTGAACATAAAACCGATGCCGGGTATCAGCTTCGGTACGCAGAACAAAACGCTGAAATATGGAGGCGACGCCACCTTCACCATTCCCATCACCATGACCAACTACAACAGTGGAAAGATAAAACTATGGAGAGCTAATTGGAGGTCGGGATTAGTTATGAATGACACGGAAGTAGAGATAAGAAACGGCCGTGGGGATTTGCAGTTGGAATTAACCAACTACGTCAATGGCGGCCGGATACTGGAGCCCGGAACCTACTCGTTTAAGATAGACCAGATTCAATTTTGGCATCCCGATGCGGATAATGCCTATTGTCCGGACATGAACTCCGAATACTTCGATATGCCCGAGTTCACGGTTACAATCGTTCCGTAGCGCTCCACACCCGCGGCGCATGGCTGGGCGAAGCGCACCCGAATACGGTGCAAGGCTGGGCGAAGTGTAACCAATACCCTGTACAAAGGTTGATGAAGTTGAATAATGGGGGTACGAATTACACTGCGCCGGCCTTGCGCCAATAGGGGCTAACCCGGCAACCTTGCGCCAAGGGGCCGCGAACCGGACCGCCGGATGCCCGTGTTTTTTCAAATACAATAAAGTAAAATTACTTGTCCGGATTGAGTAAAATTACTCATTGACGCGCCTGTGTCGCGGCGATACCTTTGTAGCAGGTAAAAATGAATACTGTAATGTCAATACACGAGGGAAAGGTGATGTTCGAGTTGGCCGTATGGGAGTTGGCCCTCCTGTCGGCGGCGGTTCTCATTGTGGTGTCGTTGCTCGTCCGGCTCGCCTTTCATTACAGGCGCCGCCTCGTGCAGTGCCGGACGGAGTGCCTGAACGAGCTCGAAAACCTGCGGGCGAACTTATTCACCGGCCTCGCCCGCGATTTCCGCGCCACAGGCACAGCAACGGGCAGCATGGCAGTGTATCGACACCCGGAGGAGGAGAGGCCGAACGGCAAGCCCTCCATTCCCGCGACGGAAGACAACCGCAGTAACGCGGCCTTCATCAACAAACTGGTCCTCGCGGTGGGCAGCCATCTCGACGACTCTGCATGGTTTCCCGCAGGGCTTGCGCGCGAGATGTGCCTGAGCGAGTCTCAGCTGAACCGCAAATTGAAGGCGATGACGGGACACACCATCTGTTCATTCCTGATGTGGATGCGTCTCGACCGTGCCAAGCAGATGCTTTCGGGCAGTGCCAAGGGAGCATCGGAGATAAGCATCAAGGAGGTCGCCTACGGTTGCGGATTCAACAGCCTGCCCTATTTTTCGCGCTCGTTCAAAGCCGAATTCGGTGTCTCCCCGTCGCAGTTCGCGCAGGAGAATTGATATTTTTTGCTATCTTTGTAAGCAGTATAGCTGCTTACCTTCCATGATCGAGACCATAATCGTAGATGACCATGCGCTGTTCCGGCTCGGGATAAAGGCTGCACTCGGAGCCGCCCATGCCGATATCCGCATAGCCGGTGAGGCCGATTGCGGGGCGGAACTGTTCCGGCTGCTCGAAACTGTGGCTCCGGGCGTCATCCTGCTCGACATCGTCCTGCCTGATATGACGGGGGTCGAGATTGCCCGGCGGCTGAAAGTTGAGCGTCCAGAAATAAAGATACTCGCCGTTTCGGCCGAGAACACGGCAGGCACGGTTCAGGCCATGCTCGACGCGGGCATCGATGGCTTCATCAGCAAACGCGGCGGCGGGGCCGACGAGATAGCGCAGGCCATCCGCTCGGTCGCGCAGGGTTTCGAATACTTCGGGAGCGACATCGCCGCCATCATCTATAAGATATATGTGGCGAAAAAACGGACAGCCGAAGTAACCCCCGAATTCACAGAACAGGAGAGGCGTATCATAGAGCTGTGCCGCGAAGGACTGCCGAGCAAGCTGATCGCCGACCGCCTCTGCATAAGCCCCCGCACGGTCGATAACCACAAGAACAACATATTCAGAAAGCTCGGCATAAACAGCACCGTCGAAATGGTGCGGTATGCCCTCAAACACGGTATTATCGAATTAGAATGACCACCCCCTATTTATATTATCAAATTTATAAGCAGGCGAATAAGATGAAAAAGTTAGTTGCTGTAATCATTGCGTTATGTTCGTGGCTCTCTGTTTCCGGGCAGGATATAGACAGCCTCTATCTCGAATTCAAACACTCGGAGGGGCAACGGTTCATAGAGTTGGCCAACGAAATTATGGCGGCCGGGGGAGGCCCGGCTTTCACGGACGAGGCTCCACGGGATGAAGTGATCGCAATGGTGGCCAGGATGATGATCATGTACGATTACGACTTGCAACGGTTCGAAAGCGTGGTACGGCGCGCCACCGAAGCGAGTGAAATATACCGCTCGATGGGAGATACTCTCAATCTCGCAGGCTGCATCTACACCCTCGCCATCGCCCACCAACGACTTGGAAACAACGACAAGGCAATAGATAATTACTACGAAAGCGCCGACCTTCTGGAGGCCATAGGGGCCGACGCCTCCAAAAGGCGGTACCGGTATGCGCTCAACAGCATCGCCGGCATCTATCTGGCCATCGGTAATCTCGAAATGGCAGAGCAACTGTTCGACCGGTGTCTCGCAATGATAAACGATATGGAAAGCGAGCGCGACAACATGATCGACCGGGCAACCTACCTGAGTAATCTATCGAAAGTTTACGGCTTTCAGGCCGCACTTCTGACGGGTCGCGAGCGGGAGGAAAAACTGGCAGAGGCCGTCCGTTCTGCCGAGAGTGCTTACGAGCTTTCGGAGCGCTACGACGACGAGGCGGAAAAACTGGTAGAGCGTCTGACATCTCTTGCCCAGGCCTGTATCGCAAGCGGACGATATACCCGTGCCGAAGAGACGATCGGCCGGGCTTACGCGATGGCCGAAGAGAACTCTCTTACCTATTGGCAGTGCGTGATCCTTCAGAACTACGCATATCTGGCAAGCGAGTCGGGCAACAGGCCCCTGGCCGACAACTACTACTCCCGTGCCATACGTATTGCCGAAGATAACGGCTACAACGAACTGCTGCAACAAATTATGGAGAAGGCCTATCTGAACGAGCGAACTGCAAATCCTGCGCGTGCACTGGATTACTACGAAAGGTTCGTGGCGCTGCGTGATTCGGTGGTGAATCAGGAGACACTGCTGCGAATCGACGAATTTCAGGTACAGTACGACGTACAAGGCAAGGAGCTCGAAATAGTCCGTCAGCAGGCCGAAATAGGGCGTCACGAGTCGCGGCAGTTGATGTTTATCGGCGGGTTGGCGGCAGCCGTGTTGCTGCTCGCGCTGCTCGGCTATGTCATAGTGTTGCGCAACCGCCGCAACCGCGCCCTGGCCGAGGCCAACGAGACCAAAGACAAGTTCTTCGGTATAATCTCGCACGACCTCAAAAATCCGGCTATCGCTCAACGCGACGCACTGCAAATGCTCGTGAACCATTCCGGCGAATGGGACGCCGCCTCGCTGGCCACATACTACCGCGAATTGCTGAAGTCGGCCGACGGGCAGGTCGAACTGCTGTACAACCTGCTCAATTGGGCGCAGGTGCAGACGGGGCGCATGCCCTACCATCCGGTGCCGTTCGACCTTGCCGCCGCGCTGCGCCCCGACATAGACCTCGTCCGAAGTATGGCGGGACGCAAGGGAGTCGCCTTTGAAGCCGTGATGCCCGAATCGGTACTTATAACCGGAGACAGCAGCATGATCGCCACAGTGGTACGCAACCTGCTGACCAATGCCGTGAAGTTCACCGCGGCCGGAGGGACGGTGTCGCTTAACATAGAACTTTCGTCCGACGGCGGGTATTCCGTCGCCGTCCGCGACACGGGTGTCGGCATGAGTTGGGAGCAAATAGCAGGCCTGTTCCGCATCGACAGCCGCCGCGCCACGATGGGAACCGCAGGCGAACAGGGCAGCGGCCTGGGGCTTATCGTATGCAGAGAGTTGCTGGAGAAGCACGGAACGCACCTCGATATCGAGAGCGAAGAGGGCAAAGGCAGCGAATTCCGGTTCACACTGCACGAGCGCGATAATTGAGTAAAATTACTCATTGACACGCCGCCGCCGGGCGACTAATTTTGCAGACACAATAAGAGATTGTTTGAAATAGCTTCGGTCGCAAAATTCAAACAACCTCTAAAATTTGCAAATTATGAATCCGAAAGAGGCTACAAAGGCCGAGATCCTCGCGCTTGCGAAAGAGGGCGAGCGCTACTGCGACCTGCTGATAGCCCAAAGCGACAGCTGGTTGCCGAAGGGAGCGGGCTTGTTGCCGCCGGAGGAAACCCCGCCCCGCCTCCCGTCTGAAAACCGCCGTCCGCGCTCGTCGGATATGGATATACACCACCGCTAAGGAGACCGTTCAGGTTTTCGCCGAGGGCGGAGCCGTCGCCCCCTGTAACCCTGCCGATGTAATATTGCGCCATGTCGAAATCCTTCAGCGCAGCATAGCTCAACCCGAGCGCATAGTCGAGCACTTCCAGCGCGGCGTAATCCCGGGCTTCAAGGAGCAAAGCCACGGCGGTGTCGATGCTGTCCCTGCGGGCGGGATAGAGAGGCTCGTTCTTGATCTTGTGCGCACCAAGAAAATCGAAATACCCGCTCGCCCTGCCGAAAAGCGCCTGCGCGACGATCAGCGAATCGCCCGTCCGTTTTGCCAACTCTTCCGACATCGCGAAATAATCGTTCGGATCGATGCCCCTCGACGCCTCGTGTATATTTCCCGACGAGATGCCGATAGCATAATAGACCAAGCCCCGCTCCTTGTCGGTGGCCGCATGGTGGGCGGCTTCGAGAAAGTAGTCGAGGGCGATGTTCTGGAATCCGTTCACATAGTAGAACTCCCCCGTAAGGAAATAAGCCCGCTGCAGCACGCCGGGGTCGGTGCCGAGGCCGTCGTATGTTCGATGTAATCCTCCATAAGGGCGGCACCTCCGGAGTAGTCGCCTCTCCGCGCGCTGCGGTTGGCGAGGATAAGAGTGCTCTCTCCCCACGTTGTATAGTTCCCCGCCTCGACGGCACTGTCGCGGATGCGGGTTACCTCGGCGACCAGCGAGTCGAGAAGCGCCTCGCGCGTGTAGGTTTTATACCCGTAGATATCCCCGGCCTGTTGCGCACTTTCCGTTCCACCCGGGACGGGCTCTTTCGCATATGCGCTTGCCGACAGCAACGCCGCGGCGAGGATCACCATAAATGGGAACCATATGGAGTATTCGTGTCTCATGGTCTGAAAATCATTGTTTACAAAAGGCTGTAATTTCGATAAAAAACCGAAATAACAGGCAAATATGGAACAAATTGGTAACGATTGATCAATCGTTACCAAATAGCCACTCCGCAATAGCGCCTAATAGCCATAAAGACTATATTTTTACAAACAGAGAACAAAAACAACTCGATATACAAATTATGAATACACAAAAACTACTACTAACGATCTGTTTGTCGGCCATCTCGGCGGCTCTTTACGGGCAGTCTCCTGCAACGGAAAAGGTGGTAACATTCCGTTTCGTTCCGGGCGAAGATATGTTCTACACTCCGTGGAAGGGGAACGGCGGGCAGATCGGCGCGCTCTACCGGCTTGTGGATGAGTACCGCAACGAGATCGCATCGGGTGAAATTCCTGTTTATGTGAACGGCTATTCGGCTTCGATGCGCGATGCGGCTCGGAACAGGGAGCTGGCTTTCATCCGGGCCAATCGTGTGAAGTCGGAGTTAATAACGCATAAAGGGTTGCTGGAAGAACATTTTATCACGAAGAACCACACGACCGCCTACACCGATACGGACGGAGTAGTATATAAAGATATGGTGGTTGTAACACTGCGCATTCCAGCCAAACCGGTGCCGAAGTCGGAACCGGAACTCCGGCCCGAACAGACAGTGGAACAACAACCCTCGCAGGAGGTGGAAGAAAAGTCGGAACCAGAACAGGTTATTGCCATAGGGAAACCGGACGAAGAGAGCCTTATGGAGATACCCGCCGCCCGCCAAACCGTCCGCAAGCCGCTGTTCGCCATAAAGACGAACCTGCTTTTCGACCTTGCTGCCGCACTCAATCTGGAGATCGAAGTACCGATAGGCGAACGTTGGTCGGTAGCCGGAGAATGTATATTCCCATGGTGGCTGTGGAAGAGCGAACGATATGCCGCACAGGCCTTAGCGGGCACGCTGGAAGCTCGTTACCGGTTCGGCCGGCGCGAGGGACGGCCGCAGATGACGGGTTGGTTCGCAGGCATATACGGCGGCGGAGGCTACTACGACATAGAGTGGCGGGACGATGGATGTCAGGGCGAAGTGTTCCACGCCGGATTGTCGGCCGGATACGCCCACTCGATAAGTAAAAACAATAATTGGCGAATGGAATACTCGATAGGGGTGGGTTATCTGAACTCATGCTACCGTGAATACGCCTCCATATGGGGACTCGACGGGGAATGGCACCTTGTGCGCCGGCGCAACGGCGACTTCGAATGGTTCGGCCCCACGAGGGCGAAAGTGTCGCTCGTGTGGATGATAAACGGAAAAAACAGGATGAAAGGAGGTGCGCAATGAAAAGGACGACACTCGTTTTAGTAGCGTTTTCGCTGCTCACCGCGCAGCTTTTCACCGATTGCCGCCGCCCGCTGGAGGATGAGTATCACGAGACAGCCCTCATTTCTGTGAGGATCGATTGGAGCCAATCTAATATTCCGGTTTCTGATGACGATCCTTCGGGCGGCGAATGGGTCCACCGTGCAACGCTGAGGTTCTACCCCGCGGATGGTTCGCCCGTTTTCGAACGCTATTTGGAGGGCAACATATTCGAAGGAACGATAGAGGTGCCCGTGGGCTATTACAAGGTTATAGTGATGAACGAATCGATCGAGGACGTGCGCTACTGGGAAGATTTCATTACTTTCTCCGGTGTGGACAGTTTCGACGATTTTGCCGCCACGGTCAACCCCATGCCCGAGGCCGGCCGTCTCTCCCGCTTTCCGTTCTATAAGCCCTCGGTGGACGAGCGGATCATCGTAGAGCCGCTCCGCTTGGCCTCATGGAGCCTCGACGGTTTCGAGGTAACGATGGATATGGTGGCCGCCTCGCGTGGCTACGGCTCTGCGGCGAAGGCTGCAACCCTCGAAATGCTGGCCGCTTTGAATAATATAGCCATGCGTGCCCTTACCTGTAATATCAATGTCGAGGCCCATGTCCGCAACCTTGTCTCGGTGCAGGCGTTACACACCGCAGCGCAGGGATTTGCCGACAAGGTTTACATGGCCTCCGCACTCACGGTTCAGGAACCCGCCACATATCCGTTCCTGCTCAACGGGCGCACATGGGACGAGAATAAGATGGACGGCACCACACGCCGCACATTCCTTTCGTTCGGCAGGCTGCCGCAGGAGTCGGAATACACGATATCGCTGGATGTACTCTTCGTCAATGGCGAACTTTATACTGCCGGCGAACCGATGTCCTTTGACGTAACCGATCAGGTAATGTCCTCGACGGGATCGGATATAAATATAGTCATTCCCGACATGAATCTCCCCTACGTCGAAGGCGGCATATCGGTGGATGGCTGGGACGACGAAGAGATAACGCTTATGTAGAACCTTTAAAAAACAGATATAAACATGAAAACAAATATTTTACTATTTGCAGCGCTTGTGCTGTCGGCAAGCTGCAGCCGTTACGGATCGGACGAAGAGAATCCTAAATCGCCGGACAATATCCGGTTCGACGCGACGACCACCCGTGCCGCCATAGCGACAATTACCGAACTGGAGGCGGGCGGATTCAAAGTATGGGGCACAGCGGCCAATACTGCAGGCTGGTATGGCGGCATAAACGGGATCATGCATACCTATAACGACGGGACGTGGGATTTCGCCACACCGATGCCTTGGCCGACCGACGGTGCCGCCTATCCGATGGATTTCTACGCAGTCTTCCCTTCCTCCACTACCGTTGCCGCAACACCCGGGGCCGATCCGGGACAACAGTCGCTGATCTCCGATTTTACCGTTGCCACCGATGCCGCAGCGCAGATCGACCTGTTGGGCTCGAAGGGCGTGGCCAACATCAAACCCGCCGATGGCAACCTTGCTATGGTATTCCACCATCTGCTGTCGAAGGTCGATTTCGGCTTGCAAATGGGCAATGGATTTGCCGCTTCGATCCAGGGACTCACTCTGAACAATATCGGCAACAGTGGTACCTACACATACACAGGCACTCCAGCGTGGACGACACCTCCGTCGAGCTATACCACGAAATACGCCTACTACGGTACTATCCATGACGATCCTGCGGGACATACCACCGATCTCGGCAACTTCCAATGCTTAGGCAGCGCCGACGGAACAGTGGTCCCGTTCTACGATGACCTGACCACGCCACCTGCCGACAAAGCACATCTGATGCTGATGCCGCAGGCTAATGCAGCCCAATTCTGGGGTGCGGGCAGCGCTCCGGCGGCAGTGCCCGACACACAGAGCTACGTTGCCATGGTGTATCGCCTCGGGCAGGACGGCCACGACCTGATAGGCTTTGCCAACGCCGGGAGTCACAAGGCATTCGCCGGCAGCCAACTTCAGGCGAGCGGCTACAATGCCATGGACCCGCTGTTCGTGAAGGTCGGCTATCCGTTCGATCTGAACTGGGCGCAGGGCAAGGGTTACACCTATAATATCAATCTGGGCGGTGGAGACGGAATAACGGGCGGCTATCTGCTCGATCAGAACTACTATGACAAGTATGGCAACCGTACCGGCCTGATCGTCGGCGATACCGACGGCGACGGCGACCCCGACGGTCCGAGGCCTCCACGACCTATGCTCGATGGCACCAATATCCACCTCGTTCCGATCACCACACCTTGGGAAGACGGCGGAGATCCGATCGATTTGAATTAGTTTAAAAGGTTGTTTGAAATAGCTTCGGTCGCAAAATTCAAACAATCTCTAAGAGTCTGTACAAAAAAGTTTAAGATAAAAAACTGGCTGACAGT
>QMCE01002980.1_pt1 | contig 14673 bp, 14 predicted proteins | sample 1821851 | NCBI WGS metagenome assembly QMCE01 (sample SAMN09453174, study PRJNA476694) | Termite gut metagenome, whole genome shotgun sequencing project. | isolation source: worker | host: Odontotermes sp. | place: South Africa:Pretoria | collected 2016-01-28 | reverse complement strand
CGGAAAAGTGTTTGAACTGCACCGTGCGTCGGTGGAACAATGGATGCAACAGGGAGAACGTTTCAAGGCTTTAACGGACCATTGCCGTGCAACATTGGATGGAACGGAAACCCTGCTCCGTTTGGACGAGATTACACAACTTGTGCAGGACAACTTATCGGAGCAGCGCCGCTTCATAGAAACAACGTCCCACCAACAGGCACAACTGTTGAATCACTTAAAATGGTTGGGGTGGGGGATAGCGGGCGGAGTGGCGATGGTGGGGTTATTGGTGGTGATTATGTGGTTCTTCTGATTTTTATTCTCATGCCGTTACGCAGTTGAGGTTCCTTAGCTACCAAGATGAAGTAGCCGCCGCCGCCTGCACCGGACAGCTTCCAGCCTAAGGCTTCTTTTTTATAGTCTTCCAGTGAGCGCATGATTTCGTCGTCCGCCATATTGGGGAACATGGTAATTTGTGCCTCAAAAGAAGCGGTGAGCGCCTTGGCAAAAGCAGTGATGTCTTTCTTCAAAATAGCGTTCCAAGCAGCATCGGCAGCGAGGCTCAGTTGTTGAGCATTGGCCACGTTAATGTGTGTATTCGCCAGCACATCATAACCTGCTTTGCGTGGCGAAAGCGGAATCATGTATATATGATTTTCAATCCAGGCCAGTATATCTTCATCGAGCACCGATGTAATTTTTTCAGGCCAATAGTCGTTGTTATAATCAAAACGGTTAAGCCCGGGCATCACAATGCCCAATGCGTCCTGCGAACCGCTGATCACTGCTGTTCCGGGAGGGTTTTCGAAGCAGAAGAGCGTTTTCGCCAACTGGATTTTATCGCCGGCCGGGATGTTGGTTTGCCACATTTCTACCGCCTTTTTGCGCGAGCTGGTGGCCATGCCGCTGCGGTCGTTGAACTCGTAGTCAGGCTCAATGCAAATAGTAACCACAGGCCCGCCGGCAAATTTCGATACATAAGGCTGATCGAGCCAGCCACCGGCCAGGTCTATGCGGTAGGGGATGTTGCACTCCTGCCGCAATGCAGTGGTAGAGCGTACGGGTAGTTGTCCGTGCGGTATGCGCTTACTCACCACATATTCAATGCCCTGCTCGCGGCAGAACCGTTCCTTGTCGGGCGTTGCGCCGTCTTCATTCACAAAAAAGATATCGGGCTGCAGGCGTTTCACTTCTTCCTCAAAGTCCAGCAGGCCGTTGCCTGAATTTACAAAAGCCTCCTTCACCGCCTTGAGCGATCTGATCATATACAGGCGTTCCTGTTCGGTGTTAATAGTTTTGCGTCCCTTGAGCGAAAGGATGGTGTTGTCCGAGCCAATACCCACATACAAATCGCCTAACTGCGCAGCTTCTTCAAAAAACGCTACATGGCCGCTGTGCAGCATGTCATAACAACCGGATACAAAAACTTTTTTTGACATAAAATTTAATCAATTATTTTCCAATAACCACTTTTGTCGGAGCCTATACGTTCTATTTTGCCGGCGGCTTTGAGTTTGGATAGATTCCACTCAATGCCTCGTCTTGTTAGTCCCGTTATTGCTGCCAATTGTGTTTGTGTTACTTTAGGATTACTGATAAGTATGTTTAAAATTTTCTCCACAGTTTTCTCCACAGTTTTCTCCACAGTTTTCTCCACAGTTTTCTCCACAGTTTTCTTCGATAGCACTTGACCACTTGCGTGGTCTCCTATTGCATCATCCGTCCGATTACTGATTTTTTGCTCAGCATACGCTACTGTTACCATAAATCCGCCGCCGATTTCCTTGAAAGACATATTCATTGTAGGATACGAGGCTATATCGTCCCGGATACGTAAAAAGCCGCTGCCGTATTTTTCTATATCGCCGGTAAGATAAAATGCTTCGGCGATTAGTTTATTTCTCGCATAAGCAGGGTAGGAGCCGGATTGTAGATCCTCAATTGTCAGACTATCGTGCAGCTTTCCCGGGTTGAAAAACGTAATATAATTGTCGAATATTTTTATTTGAACATCAGCGGAACTCAGGTAATCCCTGTGCACAATGGCGTTGAGTACCAATTCGCGCAGGGCACGTAACGGATACTCCGGTATTTCTGTGCGTTGTGTGGGCACACCCTTAATTTCGAAAGCATACTTTATTTGAGAAACAATGTACTTCATGGTTTCTTCAACGGCCTCAAACAGCGGCAAGCGCAACATCCTGTCATCAACAATTACAGAGGTCGTTTTGAATCTGCCTGCATGCACATTGTAGGCTATCTCGTTTTTCGCAAAAAGCAGCATGGCCGCATTGGTAATTTTTCCGTCGCGTATGAGCCTGAGCTTTTTTAAATCCTCTTCAGCCGTTCCCGACAATTGAAATCTGCCTTTTTCGTTTACCTTGCCTATGAACTTATGTACTTTTTCCCAATCAATATCCGTCATTGAACCGTTTTGCGCCGGATACGAGTCCCATGAAACCTGTAGCGTTTGTAAACTCATATCGGATATTTCTATGGGTGATAACTGATGGTTGGAATTTTTTACACGTTTGAAGTACCGCCCCCTGCAAGAAACAGGTTTTACCGGAAATTCCTGTATGGACAATGCTACAACCTTCACACCTTTATAGCCTACCACTTCCGCATCGGGAATAATGGCCGGTTGCGTTTTAGTTTTAATTTCATTGAGCCACTGCTGAATGCTTTCGCTGCCAATCGTAAAACCTTTCACGGGTGTTCCGTCATTCTTAACGCCAATCAGCACCTTTCCACCTTTGCTGTTGGCAAACGCCACCAATGTTTCAATCACTTCATCATTGAAACCGGACTTCCATTCAATATGCTGACTTTCTTTGGTCATTCGGAAGTGGCTTTTATTTCATTAAAAAGTCAGTGTAATTTGCCGGAGATATACATTGATATTCATGATTGTGGTAGGCATTGGCAAATGTAGGAGTGAGTTTAGGTTGTTTTTTCTCACTCCACTTAAATTCGTAAGCATACAATAAACCATCCTGTTCCTCTACGTAATCCACTTCTTGCTGTTGTTGCGTTCGCCAAAAGTACGAATTGGCATAACTTTCAGAATTTTCAAGATATTTTTTTCTTTCCGAAACAAGAAAATTTTCCCATAGTTTTCCGATGTCGTCTCTTAAATCAGCAGGGTTATAATTAGATATTAAAGCATTGCGCACACCGTTATCCCAAAAATATATTTTCCGGCTATTTTTTATTTCACTTCTTAAATTTCTTCTTAATGCGCTCATTCTGAAAATAATATAAGATTGCTCCATAAGAATAATATATTGTTCGACGGTTTTACTGTCCAACCCACACAATTGTCCTAATTCGTTGTAGGAAACAAGCGAGCCCACCTGAAAAGCCAATGCTTGAAGAAGCTTTATAATTTTATCCGGTTTGCGAATACGTTCCCATTTAAAGATGTCTTTATATAAATAGCTATTAATAAGTTCTTTCAGGACTTTTTGCTCGTTGCCAATATTGGAAACAACTTCGGGATAATATCCATAAACAAGCCGATGCTTCAATAGTCGTTTTTCTTCTAAAAGATTTGTATCATGAACCAATTCGGAAAATGACAGAGGAAACATCATAATTTCCCATTTTCGTCCGGTGAGTGGTTCATTGATTTTATTTGCCAAGTCAAACGATGAACTTCCTGTTGCAATAACTTGAACACCGGAAATTTGATCTGTAATCAATTTGAGTTTTATGCCAATATTTTCGATGTATTGAGCTTCGTCGATAATCAACGTTGTATGTTGACCAATAATCGAACGCCACATGGCTGATGTAACATTTTCCAAAATGGTTTGTACATCCGGTTCATCACCATTTAGCCATAAAACATCTTTTTTATCATCAAACAATTTGTGCAGCAGTGAGGTTTTTCCAACCTGTCGGGCACCCATAATGATCACTGCTTTTTTATTTTTTATAGCATCAAGGATTCTATTTTCCGCAACTCTAAATATCATCTTCTGTAAGAATTTTTACAAAAATACGAATATTTTCCGAATTTATTATAATATTTTTGGAATATAGTCGATTTTTATTAAAAAAGCAGGAAATTAATCATCACTTGACAAACGCCACCAATGTTTCAATCACTTCATCATTGAAACCGGACTTCCATTCAATATGCTGACTTTCTTTGGTCATTCGGAGATAAAGTGCTTTTTTTGCATAAAACTTTCTTAATTATGCAAATTTGCATAATGCTTTTTTGGGTAATATTATTTAATTATTTTCCAATAGCCACTTTTGTCGGAGCCTATACGTTCTATTTTGCCGGCGGCTTTGAGTTTGGATATGTTTTTTTCTACCCCTCTTGTGCTCATAAGCAGTATATTAGACAACTCTTCTATTGTAATTTGAGGATTATTCGCTATTATTTTTAGTATTTTCTCCGAACTTTTCTCCGAACTTTTCTCCGAACTTTTCTCCGAACTTTTCTCCGTTGTCTGCTCTTCCAAATAAAATGTGACCTCCGAATAATCAACAAAGGTTTTACCTTGTGTTTCCAAATAAGCATTTTGTCAAAACCGAATCCTGCATTTTCAGCCAACTTGGCCCAACGGAAAAACCGGGCAATTACAGGATTTCGGGGATGGGAAACCGCACTTTTTGGCAGATCCGAAATGTTGATGCCAAATCTTCCCGGATTTTGAAAAACAATTCTATTGTTGAAAACTCTTATGGTAGAATGCATGACTCCAAAATAGTCGGCGTGCATCAGCATGTTTACAAGTCCTTCACGCAAAGCATTTAGCTGTGTATCATCTTCATAAGCAAAACCACTGTCGCCCATACGGAAAGGATTGTCGGCATAATTTCGTAATCGTTGAATCAATACGTTGTAGTACTCCCAAAGATTTTCCTGTTCTTGAATGCGAAAGGTATATCTTGTTTGCGCATCCGTGTATGAAGTACCCGGAATTTCGAGATAATCGACCCAAAACGAACTGAATACTTTTCGAATGGAATCCTCTTTGCCAAGCGCCAATAAGCCACCGTAGGTCAGTACGCCATTTTTGGTTATCCCCAATTTTTCACAAAATTCCACATCCGATAAATCATTGTACGGCAATTGCGGATTTTGATTTTTAACCCTGTTTCTATAAGTTGTTAGCGAGTTTGTATTCAAATCTTTAAAATCAAACCCCTCAGTTGTTAAATCAGAGCGTATCCCGAATGCCTGGTCACGTAACAAGGCATTGATTTCCGAATCCGTAGCACGCTGATCGCCGCTTGCCGTGCGGATAAACGTATTTTGCAACGAATTGTAATAAACCGGTTTTTGCTCAGAAGATGAAATAAAAAACGCTAAAACAACATTGCCATTAATGTTGTATTTTTTACATTTTGGATTTATCAACACGTTGAATTTACTACGGCTTCGCAGCACTGTTGTAAAATCCTGCTCCAATTTTTCGGGATATTCAACCCCTGTAATTTCAAACTTTTTATTTTTCGGGATATTCAACCCCTGTAATTTCAAACTTTTTATTCTTTTGCGACACGCCTAAAACCACCCAGCCCCCGGAACCATTAGCGAAAGCACTAACCGTTTCCCAAATATTTTTAGGAAGTTCGGTGCGGGCTTCTTTGACTTCAAAGTCATCCCACTCGATATCGGTTAAGCGGTTGAGGAGTTCGGTTTTATTCACAATTTAATAATTTATTCATTAATCATCCGCCATTTCAGATTTGCATTTTATCTTTCATTATTCGATATTTTATAATATACAAATTTATCCCTATGAGAGTGCTTTTTTTTTGTATTTTTTCCCTTTTTGAGTGCTTAGCTATTTTAAAGCTTCTTCACAAAGCTTAAAATCAATAAATTGTGTTTCCATGGTAAAACTGCGACAAGTTGTCGCAGTTTTATATCAGCCAAAGGTCTGCCTATATTCCAGCACATCTGTATCATGGCCGAATTCATCCAAATTTACATTTTCGAATCCAGATTCTTGCCCTTTTCTTCATGGTTAAAATTAACCAGGAAGGTTTTCATAGCTTCAACAATATCGGACTTTGTAGTGTTGTCGCTTTGGAATAGTTGAGTTAGTGCTGAAAATAAAGTGTCGATTTCTGTCGTTGGTCGTTTAGGAGCATTTTTGATTACACCTAAAGCATGAAAATTGGAGAGGTCAACTTCTTCCGAATCGGTAAAAAATTCTTCGTATTCTTTTTCTCCGGTGGTGTCGGAACTGAAATAGTAAACGGGATAGTTTGTATCGGTTTCTTGGCGGTTTTTCGCCATTTGTCGTGCCTCTTCTTCTGACCTGCACTCAACGGCATTATAGCCTAAATTTTTGAGAAATGCCGTCGCAATTTCAGCGAATGTGAGCATTTGTTCCGGTTGCAACTTCGGAAAATAAATTTCACCCGATTTACCGAGCATGCAAGCCAACATACAAATTTCTCCGCTTTCGTCAGGCGAAACAAAGTAGCGTCGCACATCGTTAGGCGCAGAAAGCGGCTGCCGCTTCATCAAGCGTTGAATAAATCCATCCAACAGGGAGCCATTGGAAAACGCCACATTGGCGAAGCGTGCAGTCGTAATCGGATATTTGGCTGAGTATGCCATAATCATGTCTTCCATGATCTTTTTGGAAGCCCCCATGATATTGACCGGATTTGCCGCCTTGTCGGTCGATACGCAGAAAAAATGCTTGGGAGGAAATTCCGCCAATAAGTCGAGCAGTTTTCGCGCGTTGATGACATTGTTTTTAATCAATGCTTCAACGGAATACAGGTCTTTTTCCGAACGCACGTGCTTATGTGCCGAGAAGTTGGCCACAATATCAAATCCGCCTTCATTTCGGAATATCTTTTCAAAAACAGGATCTGCAAAATTGATTGGATAGGTGATATAATTTTTCGGAACGTAACCGTCTGCCGTGCTTCTGAGGTCGCGTGTAAGTTCGGTCAGCCCGTTTTCATTGATGTCTACCACAAACAACTTTGACGGCTTAAACTTCAGCACCGCGCGAATAAACGATGAGCCAATCGTTCCTGCACCACCAATCACTAACACAGACTTATTTTCGATTTCTGTTCGTAACTTTTCTTTGTTTGCTTCAATATCTTCGGCAAACATACTTTTGGCACGAAGCGTAATGTTCGAGGCGATGAATTGGGGAATGTTTAACATAAATAATCTGGTTTTACAGGTAAATTTTTAAGCCATTTATAATGCAGGTTACTTTTTGGGAAAACTATCACCCAAAAGGTCAATATCATAATTTTGACATCCACCCAAAAGGAAACATTTTCTTGATACCAAAGTTCCAATTGTCCTTTATAGGGGGCAACTTTTTGTTCATAAATTTCTCTTGGATTGTCGCCTTGCGACAGGATTTTTTCCTCATCGCGAAAAACGATAGAACCTATACCGGTAATGCCTGGAGTTAGATCACCTATTTTATCTTTCACGTCTTCCGAATACATTGCAAAATGTTTCTCTACGAGTGGCCGGGGGCCAACTACCGACATAGAGCCTAATAATACATTGAAAATTTGGGGCAATTCGTTGATTTTCGTTTTCCTCAAAAAAAAACCAAAGGGCAGTACACGAGGGTCGTTGCGCGTTGTGATGGTTCCTGTACCGATATTCGGGCTATTTTTAAGCATCGTTGCAAATTTCCAAATAGAAAAGGGTTGATTTTTATAGCCCATGCGTTTTTGAAAATAAAATACCTCATGCTCGCCGGTAAGTAATAAGATGACCATGCAGATTATAAGAACCGGACTTAAAATCAATAAGGCAATCAATGCCAAGGTAAAGTCTATAATGCGTTTAAAAAACCTTTTGTAAAGCATGGCTGTGTATTTTAAATTAAAAACTTTTTAGCGTTAACAAAAGACTGTCATCAACCTTAACCGGCAGCTGCTCTATGCCTATTGCTGATTTAAGTTTTTGATTCGATACTATATAATTTTCCGTCAATTTTTGTAATCTATCTGAATTGAACGGCAGTTTGCAAACTGTTCCTATTTTTGCCATCAATGTGATCAATGAGCGATTAATTTTCCATATCCGGGCCTTTTTATTTTTTGATAGGGCTATTAATTCAATTAGTTTATTAGTTGAAATCGGCTCATCATCAGCCAAGTGATAGATGCCCGGTTGGGGGCTTTGTTGTATAAATTGTTCAACAATATAAGATAAATTTTGGATACTCAGAAAAGAACGTTTATTTTCAAAAGCTCCTAAAGGATAAGGAATTCCTTTATTTACTATGCGAAATAACAAATTCAAATTTCCTTTATTTCCTGGGCCATGGATCATACACGGTCGGAAAATATATACATTTTTGCCATTACATGGTTTACTCTGGATATATTCTTCTGCTTTTAATTTACTTTCTCCATAAGGACCAATTGGTTGTGGTATTACGTTTTCTGTTAGAAAATTACCTTTAACTGTGTCTGCCACTGCCTTTACAGAGCTAAAAAAAATAAATTGTTTTGCTTTTGATTGTAGAAAATAATTAAAAATCTTTTTTGTCAATTCGGTATTAATATCAAAATAGGATTGAGCATCACTTCGATTTTTTGTATCATGCGCTTTTCCTGCCAAATGGATAATGGTATCTATTTCATCCCAATGCAATATATCTAACTCTGTCCATGAAAAATAGCGAGAATAAGATTTGGAAGGTTGTTTGGTCATATCTAATGCCCAAAGCGTATTATTTTCTTTGAGAGCATTGGATAAATTGCTCCCGACAAAGCCGTAAGCGCCAGTAATTAAAATATTTTGCATTCCTAAGTTTTGAGAATAAACTATCACATTCACAAATGCTGATCCTATTTAAGAAATTTGACACCGGATCTAAAACAATAATTAGAAAAATAGAATAGACTTTTAAAAATTCCCAATCGTTCGATGTGACGATATATTTGCCATGTCCATTTTGCTGATTTAATTTTATTCCCTGATAATGACCCTTTTTGAATCCGATATAATCCAGCGACGGTATTAGTATTTTTGGCGATATAACCTTGTTTTAAAATGGCAAGCCAAAGCACATAATCTTCGTGCCCTACGTCTTGTTGATATATCTTTCCTGTCTTTTGTGTATCGTATGCTGCTGTTAGATTTCCCCATATATTTCCTTTTAGAAGACCAATATAATTAACGTAATTTGATGTAACAACAATACGATTACTTCTTTCTCCATCTTCGTTCATTTTTTCATAATTAGAATATACAATGGCTGTTTTTTCATGATCAAACCACGGCAATTGATTTTCTAATTTGTCAGGAAACCACAAATCATCACTATCCAAAAAAGCAATTATCCGTCCCTTGGCATTTTCTATGCCAATATTTCTTGGAATGGCTGCCCCTCTCGAATTAGCTAGGGTTGTATAAAAATGAATTCGATTATCGCGACGACAATACGATTTAATAATTTCAGCCGACTTATCGGTAGAACAATCGTCTATTACCAATAACTCCCATTCTTTGTACGTTTGCTGTAATATCGAATCAATGGCTTGGCAGATATAGCGGCTGGCATTATAGCAAGGCATTATGATGGAAACGAATGGCATTGATGTCAATGACATAGTTGTTACTTGGTTTTAAATAAGTATTTTTTCAAACTCCCAAATGCTTTGATAGAGCGTTTCAGGTCTTCAAAATCTCGTAAGCCCATCCATATCCGGTGACAAAAATAGCCCAACCGCAGATAATATTTACGACGGGCATAGTTACAAAATTCAACCATCTCTTGTGTGGATAAATTCGGCAAATTCAACACCGTGTTATGAGAACCATTTTCTTTGCAATACTCCGCATAATTATTGGTAATATAGTTGTTTTTCTTCGCCCATTCGTAAGCTTTGGTTCCAGGGTATGGAATAAGCGGGAAAAATTGTGCCGTATCGGTGTTTAATTTCAATGCCATTTTCAATGAGTCGTTCATCGTTTCTTTTGTTTCACCTTCATTACCGACCATATAACAAGCATGTATCAAAAGCCCAGCTTTTTTGGCATTTTTAACATATTCATATATTTGTGGGATTTTAGTACCCTTGGAAATGTTATCCAATATTTTTTGACTTCCGCTTTCCACCCCTGGTATGATTAGACGACAACCAGCTTTTTTCATGATTTTCATCATTTCGTAGTCTAAGTCAACACGAGCATTGCATAACCAACGAAGGCGTTTATTAAGTTTTTTGGCGACTAATAATTTACAAATTTCTACCACGCGCTTTCTATTAGCAGTAAAAGTGTCATCCTCAATTATCACTTCTTTAACGTCAGGAAAATTATTGGCAATATATTCGAATTCCGCTACGACATTTTGTGCTGTCCGTGCGCGGAATCTATGCCCATGCATGGTTTGCGGGTATACACAGAAGTTGCATGGAAAAGGACATCCTCGGCCGGTAAATATTTGTATAGCAGGATAAGTCGCCGCCGCAAAGAAATAATCTCGGGAGTTAAGCTCTTCCTTAATAAATTCGGCGGCAAACGGGATTGTATCCATATCACTGATAAACTCCATATCGGGGTTGCATATAACTTTATCACCATCTCTATATGCTAATCCTTTGACACTTCTCCAGTCACTCTTGCTTTGTAGTGCAAAATAAAGCTCTTTTATAATGTGATCGAACTCATGGCGAGCGATGGCATCAATGGCATCGCTGACTTTCAATATTTCTTCGTAGCAAACAGTGGGATGTGTACCAACTAATACAATAAAACATTGAGGGTAACGGGTCTTGAGCTGCTCTGCAAATTGTATATCGCTGAATATACTGGGAGTACTGGTGTCCAATACAAATAATGGATTTTCTTCAATATCTTTAATTTCAAGTAATTGTAATGTCTCAGATGAGGATAAAGGCTTAGCAGGCGCATCAATAAAAATAATGTCAGCGCCATGTTTTTTTAGGTAGGCTGCGGAATAAATCAACCATAAGGGATAGTATAGAGCTCCACTTTTGGTAATAGCTGGACTCCTTGATTCTCTTGAAAATTTTCCGTACTCAGCTTTAAACGGAGGATTAATAAAACATGCTTTCATTTCTTATTATAGTTTAGTTTATATTTAATTTGTATATCGTCAAACGAAAAGGTTACCAAGTTTGGTTTAAGACTTTTGATTTTTTCTTCTGCAAAGATACACTTTTGTACATAAATTTTTTACATTTACTGGAACGAATCATGACTTGCCAAAGAAAATCCATACGATATATCAATTTGAACCAAATTGAGTTTTGACTTTTACCTGTTGCCGGCGATACATTATCAACGTGTTTTCTATACGAATGTAGAGGTTCGTCAATGTATTTGTATTTTCCTAAGTGTACAATCATACAGCCCATCCAAAAATCATGGCCAATACAATTCCTTGGAAAAGGAAGACAATAATCCAACACATTACGTCGAAAAGCCATGCTACATCCCAAAAAAGGAGTATGCAACATGTTTTTTAAAAGGAGCCTATTAATCGGATTTTTTTTCAGAAAATGCTCATCCAATATTTTATCGGTTGCGTCAATGACTTTGTAGTTGCACATAACAAGATCATAATCGTCAAGAAAACTCCTTGTTTTTTCTATTCTATCAGGGAGCCAAATATCATCCTGGTCTGAGAGGTAAATATAATCTCCTTTAGAATTAGTAATTGCATTTTCAAAATTATTTGCGGCCAAACGAAAAGGAGCGGCATGCATTTTGAGAAGACGTTCATTTTTTTTGTGGTGAAATATTTTTACTCTAGAGTCTTTATAACTGCCAATTATTTCCAATGTTTTATCCGTAGAACCATCGTCGGATATAATAATTTCATCATTGGAGTTCAATTGATTTAAAATGGACTCCAATTGTTTGTTTATATATTTTTCACCATTATATGTTGCAATACACACAGAAATCATGTTTTTGATTTTTAGTTATGATTTGTTCACAAGATAGGCATTTATTGATATTATAGGTAAGAATAGTATCCATAAAAGATCAAACTTTAGTAAATAGGGATTGCTGGCATTCATGATGAGAAAGCAAATTAATCCAACTACTTGTGGCAACAGTATTGTAGCGAATTCATGGTTTCGTTTGACTATTTTAATAGATTGAAAGAATATCCAAGTAACAGAAAGAAAATATATAAGAAATCCGATAATTCCAACTTGAAATAGTAATGCGACATAGGAAAGTTCATAGTTCCATGGGCTTTCTTCAGATCTTATACAAGATGTAGATACAGATCCTAATCCATGCCCCAATAAAGGATATTTTTCCCAATCACTAATTAATGCTATATATTGTTCTTTACGTATAATATTGGACTTAGCCTGATTAAATTCAAATGATGATAAGAACTCTTTTACAATAGTATCAACATTTAGAGGCAATATCCAAAGTAAACCTATCAGTAAGATCACAAATCCGGTTGCAAACATGATATAATACCTTGCTTTAATGTGAAAACCAGTTAATTCAAGCAAGGTAACGATTATTAATGGACATAAAAGCGCGAGCATCCAAAATGCTCTTCGTCCCGATACAAGGATTAATATGGCAGATAGTAGAAAACCGATTATTACTATTTTTTTGTTTCCAAATGGTATTTTTCCAAAAATATATCTTAACATTAATAAGGTAAAAGTAAAGGCAAAAATATAGGGTATTATGGTCAGATTTTCAGAATGTAACTTGATAAACCCATCAAAAAAACCGGATTGAAAATTTTGGGCAACAGCAATATCTGAAATAATAGGTGTTGGATAAAATACATTAACGATGAACAGCAAGAGTAGTAAACAAGTACAAATTCCACCCCATACTATGATCTTTGTATAGTAGCATATAGAGTCTAAAGATCTGCACCTATTCGCAAAATAGAGATATAGCATAGGCCAAAACAAGTAAACGGTAGATACGGGAATAGCTCCGGGTGCTTTTAGGATAATACCTCTTATAATGAAAAATAGAGAGGTGCTAAGATTGATGATCCAGAGAATAGCAACAGATTTATTAAGGTATAACTTACCTTTTACAAACACAGAGAAGAATATAATAACTAAGAGTAATATTCCTCTATATGCCTGATAAGAAGCGGGTAGCAACAACATCAAAAAGAAGAAGAATCCAATTGCGTTTTGTGATATACTATTTTTATTTTGACCTACTGGAGGCATAAATCACGTAGTTTCGTAGAAAATAAATCAACTAACAAGATAATGGAAAAATTTTGCTTCAATAATTTAAAACCTTTCTGCTTATCGTTTGTATGTCTTATCGTAAATAAAGCATATCTGAGTTCATTGCGTTTAATAGCGCGCTTGAGAAGTATGCTTTGAGGTAAAGATGCATAAATTAATCTGTTTTCAATAAAATTTCGTTCGTGATTTGCATGAGAGGTATTGGTACTATGTACTCTGTATTTTACTAAACAGGTAGATGTACACACAAAAAGAGACTGCAAGCTGCATTTGAGCAATAACTCATAATCTTCATTTTGATGTAGATCTTCATTAATGCCACCAGCACTAAGCAGTACATTTTTACTTATTAGTACACTGGAAAAAATAATGTAGTTTCTGAATAAGAGACGATTATATAAATTTAAAGGCCCGTGTGCAGAGTATCTTAAAGCATTATAGCTTTTACTGAGCTGGGATTTTTTTCTATCGTCTGTGTTTGTAATAACTTCAAAAGGAGAATATATTATACCTACTAACGGATTTCTTGTTGCCGCGATTTGCTCTTCTAATTTCTTTGTTTCCCATAAGTCGTCACAATCCAAAAATGCTACAAATGTTCCTTGAGTTTGTGCAATGGCTAAATTTCTTGCTCTACTGAGAGACGTATGCTCTGGTGCGTAAAAATATTTTAACCGCGAATCTTGATACTGTTTGAAAATCGTTGCACTATCATCAGTTGACTGGTTATCCCAGAAGATAATTTCCCAATTTGTATAGGTTTGTTGTATAACACTATCAATGGCCTCCTTTAAATATAAGGAACTATTGTAACAATTCATTACAATACTGATTAATGGGGAAGATACATTTGACATTGGAGTCTCAGAATTTGTCTTAGGCAGCATTATTTCCAGTCTTGAAAAGGTATTATATTGTTATCTATTTCAAGTCGTACAACTTCAGTCGGATCATAGTATAAATTAGAAAGGTTTACAATAATACCGGAATAATCACTTAGACATTGGAATCCATACCATATCTGAGGGGGGATACATAGCAGTTGATAGTTTGAATCATCGTCAATAATGAATTCATTGATAGTGTTATAGGTGGAAGAATCCTTTCTATCGTCGAACAATACGAATTTAAATGTTCCGGTAGGAATACAGAAGTTTTGGGTCATTCTAAGATGTTTTTTCCAAGCTTTGATTTTGCCCGGATATGTTTTAGAGATATACACTTCTTCAAATCCTTTGAATGTTGGAGATTGGTAATTTAGATGGTGTAATACAGCCCCTCTTTCATCTTTGATTTGCTTCAGAGGGCAGCAGACAACGCCGTCGATGATTTCTTGTTTTTGTATTATTGCACCCATGCTATATTTTTTGTTTTTGCATGTTTAACATATTCTTTTATTTGAGATTGGGTAAGGTCAAAAATAGAGGTTTTATTATTGTAGAAAGAATTATACCAGTTTACAGTAAATGCTATAGTTGTAGAAAAGTCCAG
>QMCE01007527.1_pt1 | contig 14675 bp, 23 predicted proteins | sample 1821851 | NCBI WGS metagenome assembly QMCE01 (sample SAMN09453174, study PRJNA476694) | Termite gut metagenome, whole genome shotgun sequencing project. | isolation source: worker | host: Odontotermes sp. | place: South Africa:Pretoria | collected 2016-01-28 | reverse complement strand
ACCGGCTCTCTTGAATAACTGACCGTTTTGAGCGAAATCCGCGGCGCGTCCTTTTTGAAAAACCGGCCGGAATTTAACTCAGAAGTAACATAACCCAGATCCCAATCAGCTAATGTATTGAGGACATAGACATAGGCTGTAAACATTATACTGCCTCCACTCTATTTTGCGCCCATTTTCTGCATTGCTCAATGCGTTTGCCGTTGTCGCCCTGCTCTTTGTCGTAGGCAAACTGATTCAGTAGCGCGCAGGGGAAATCTCCGCACATACCGCAATGCTCCAGACCTTTGCCCTCGCAGCAGCTTTTTACCGGGCAGGAATCGCCCCAAAACGGCCTTTCGATATGTACACACCCGCCGCAGTTCATTTTCTCCCTGTACTCGCACTCGTCGCAGAGAATGCCGCACCTTGATTCAACCATTTTCATACCTCCCGCTTTTTTCTACATCTTAGCATGGGGAACACGGCAACAGTATGTCTTGTTTAGTTGTATCTCGACAAAATATTTCGGGCGGCGTTTTTTAAATCCTCCGCGATAAATTCCGGCTCCAACACTTTTACCTTGCCGCCAAAGCCGAGCAGCCACGCAAGAATGTATTCGCGCTTGTTAAAAGCAATTTCAAAACGCAAGCCAAGCCCCCGACTGTTTCCTCGCAGCAATTAAGCCCGTAGGTTTCAATAAGCCGGTACTTTTCCGTAGGATCAAACAGCGCGACCAGTCTGTTTTCTTTTTCCTTTTGATCCCACGCATTGAAGTCGCGCTTTTCCTGCGGGATTTCACGCGGTGTGAATCTTTCGTCACATGCACGTAGGTTCCAGAGACGCTGGAGCTTGAACATCCTAAAGTCCTGTTGCTCCAGGCAAAAACCGAACACATACCACGCTGTCCATTGGAAGATTACGAAGTACGGTTCTATTCGCCGATGTGATTCGCCTTTTTCATAGTAATAATCAAACGCTATTGGCCGGGATTCTAAGACGGCGCGCTTGATAAGCTCGATTTTTTCGGTAAGCTGCCCGCCATAATATGAAGCGAGGTCGATTATTACAGGCTCGCGCATAGAAACGACCGCGTCAGCATTGGCATTGAGCTTATCCAGCGTCCGCTCAATGTTCGACTTATCCGACACGCTGCCAAGACCTTTCAGTGCGGCGATCATCCCGGACAGTTCATCAGCAGTCAAGACGCTTTTGTCCAGCTTGAACCCTTCCGCTATCGAAAGGCCGCCGCCCGCGCCCTGATGAGTGACGATCGGGATGCCTGCCTGACACAGCGCGTCAATATCCCGCCCGATGGTGCGGCGGTTGACCTCAAATTTCGCGGCAAGCTCCGGCGCGGTCACGCGGTCTTTATTGAGAAGTACTGTAAGTATGCCAAGCAGCCTGTCGAGCTTCATCTTTCATCACCCATACCCATTATAACACACAAACACGACAACATCATGTCGTGTTTGTAATCAGATTGGCAAAGAAATATTCTGTGGTATAATTTGCTCATACGGCTTGCGAAAAATTCTTTTAACTTTCCCTGTCACAACCCTGTGGTCGCCGCTGTCTAATATTAATGAACATCAAAACACGAAAGGAAGAAGCCTATGCAAACAGAACAATTCTATTTAGTGGACAAGGCGCTCGGCGGCGACAAACAGGCGCTTGAGGACTTGTTGCTCAGTGTGCAGGATACGGTCTACAACCTTTCCCTGCGTATGCTGGGGAGCCCCCACGACGCCGAGGACGCCTCGCAGGAAATCTATATCAGCATCATCACAAGGCTGTCCTCATTCAAAAAAGAAAGCGCGTTTTCCACTTGGGTGTATCGCGTGGCCACCAATCATCTGCTGAACTACAAAAAATCCATGTTTTCCCAAGCAACCCCTCTCAGCTTTGAGGTCTACGGCGAGGACATTGAGGCAGGGTTTGCCGAAAACAGCGGTTCGCTCACAGGCGGCGTGGACGAGGATTTGCTGGCGCAAGAACTTAAACTGTCCTGCACGAACGTGATGCTCCAATGCTTTGACCCCGAAATCCGCCTGATTTACATACTCGGAACGATGCTAAAGGTGGACAGCAAGGTATGCGGCGAGATTTTGGGCGTCACGCCGGAAGCGTACCGGAAGCGCCTGTCCCGCGCAAGGCAAAAGATGGCCGAGTTTCTCGGAGAATACTGCGGCTTGGCGGGTTCACCTAAATGCGACTGTAAAAAGCGGGTGGGCTACGCCATACAGAGCCATCGGTTAAACCCCGCCAACTTGGAATACACCAAATTGGGACAAGCCGAAAAACTGGAATATGTGCAGGCGATGGAGGGCATAGACGCAAGATCGCTGATATTCGCGGAACTTCCGGCGTATCGCTCCCCACAAAACACAAAGGATTTTCTGTTGGGGCTTCTGCGCTCAGAGGATATGGAAACGGTTCTTCACGCGGGAATACAATAATTGATATGGAGGATAAGGCTGTGAAAATACATTTACTGACACTGCTTACCGGGGCGATAATAGGCGTGCTGGACGTTCTGCCCATGATTCGTATGAAGCTGGACAGATACGCGATACTGTCGGCGTTTGTTTTTTACCTCATCGTGCCGTTCATCGTTTACAACACCGATTTGTTCGGTATGGCGTGGTGGCTAAAGGGCGGGGTGATCACGCTGGCGCTGGCGCTGCCAGTCATAATTATAGTGGCAAAAGACGGCATTCAGGCCGCCATGCCCATTCTTGCGATGTCGGTCGTGCTGGGCACGCTGATTGGCGTTGTTGGAAAATTCGCGTTAAAGGTGCTTTGAGAAGTTTTGAATCCAGCTCGCAACTTGAAGCAATATTTTCCTTAATTATTGGTTTTAGTTGACAAATAAGCAACCTGTTGCTATAATGGATTAAGGCAACAGGTTGCTTATTGTATTTTAAGGATGGTTGCAATGAAAATTCCTGACAGGATGGACTATATGCTGTTCGGCGGTGTGTTCGTGCTGGCCAACAAGCTACAAGTTGTCAGCGATAAAATGGTTGAGGGGCTATCCTGCAAACAGTGGTTTTTGATCCGAACGATTTTGGATATGCCGGATGAACCGCCGCCGACTATCATGCAGATCGTTCGCGAGATGGATTCCACGCGCCAGAACGTCACCAAAATGTTGGAGAAAATGGAGCGCGACGGCCTCGTCAGCATCGAGGATAACGCCGCAGACCGCCGCAGCCGCAGTGTCCGCGTGACAGAATCGGGGCGTCAACAGGCGGTTCTGGTCGCCAAAAATGCGCAAGCTTTTATTGGGCGTTTGTTTGAGGGAATGGAGCAAGACGAGCTTGACGCGGCCGGTGGAGTTATTTTGAAAATGCTGTATAATCTTTCGGACATGCAGAAAGAAATTGACCAACATATTAAAGACAACGGGAGGAGTTAACTAATGAAAAACATCGCGGTAATCTACAAATCGCCTTATGGAACGACCAAGCGGTACGCCGAGTGTATCGCAAAGGAGCTTGACGCTCAGCTTTTTGAGGCCTCGGAGGTGGGGCCCGCGCAGCTATCGTCTTTCGATCTCGTAATCTACGGCGGCGGTCTGTATGCGGGCGGCATTGCAGGGGTAAGGCTTGTCACAAAGAACCCGTGCAAATCGCTCATCGTGTTTACGGTCGGTCTCGCCGATCCTGTCCTGACGGACTATTCCGCTATCCTGAAAAAGAATTTCACCCCAGAGCTTCTGGCAAAGACAAGGGTATTTCATCTGCGCGGAGGCATCGACTACAAGCGGCTGAATATTGTCCACAGAGGCATGATGGCGATGATGAGCAAGGTCGTGGCCAGTCAAAAGGAAAGGTCTTATGAGGACGAAAGCATTCTTGAAACCTACGGCAAAAAGGTGGACTTTACAGACACGCTAACGGCCAAGCCGCTCGTTGAATATGTGAAAGAGATGATAATGGCATGAAAAAGAAAATTCTTATCGCTGTTGGTATATTCGTTCTGATGATTGTCGGCGCTGGCGCCACGATAACGAATGGGCTATCCGAAGGCCAGAATGCCGTGTTGAGCGGTATAGATTTATCGGGTGTTTCCGATGGAGACTATACCGGGTCTTATGAGCACGGACGATGGACGAACACGGTCTCAGTCCATGTGAAGGCGGGCGAAATAACAGGCATTGACATTGTGAAAGACGTGGCGGCGGCGGGAATCACCGATTGCTCCGGCGAGGTTTTCCGCAGGGTGATGGAGAGCCAGGACACGCAGATTGACGCCGTTTCCGGCGCGACCGTAACGTCAAAGGCTTATTTGAAAGCTATTGAGGATGCGTTAAGCAATTAAGGAGGCACCGAAGTTTCTGTTAAATCATACCCGTTTTTGGGGAGGGCAAATAGAACGCGCGAATATTTGCGTTTCCCCAAAATAGAACGACAGGGTTTAAACAAACGCGATAACAAAGGCAAAATCTAAAGAAATCAGTTTGAAATCAGGAGAAAAATAGAGCAAAGCACCCGGAAAGACAGAGGTGATAAGTTTGAAAAGGACAATCGTGTTATGGGTAGCCATGTTCATTTTTTTAGCGGGACTTACGGGCTGCGCTTCAAGTGACGAAAATATTACATGGGCGCAAAATCTGAAAACAGATGATATAGAAAAAATGGAGGCAGTTCGTATGCCGAGTGGTGAAAATGAACGGTATAAAAATTATGACCCGTCTGAATTTCCTCGCATTGTAGAAATCATCAATAATGCGAAAGGGGAAAAGTTAGATAATCCAGAGAGTATTGCGGGTGGTGGTATAACTTTTTATGTTACCTTGCTTGACGGAACAAGGTATTCGTTTGCTAATAACGGCAATAGGTATTTAGTAATAAATGGCGTTTCTTATGACGCCGATTATGATTGGCTTGACGAATGGGGAAACGAAAAGTTAAATAGCAAAGTTCCCGATAATTTTGTGTATTAGTTGTACCGTCTACGAGTAATAATGCGTTTGGCAATTATGCCGATGATTGGTGCGAGTATTTCAAAACCGATCTTGAGACTGTCAAAGGCGACTTCATTACAGAATACAGACAGACACACGGTAAATACCATCAGTCTTTAGAGGGCGGTGATTGACGAAGTGGAAAAGATAAATCACAAAACTAGGAGGCGTAATACTATGCGCGTGAAAGGAAAGAAGAAAATGATTATCTGGATTATCATTGGATCAGTGGTAATCGCCGCGATTGCCGCGCTTATAATCTTTTACCCAATGTTGTCAATGAAGCCGGCGGAAACAGGCGAGGTTCCCGGTACACGCATAACGGCGGTACGGAACGGCGGGAACGCAGTGTTTTTTATAAAAACAGAGAATAGCGTCGTCGCTGTCGATACAGGCTCAAATATGGGCAATCTGGAAAACACTCTCGCTGAATTAAACATTGACCCGCTTGAAGTAAGCCATGTTTTACTTACTCACTCTGATTCCGACCATATAAACGGGCTAGGTCTTTTCACAAACGCAGCGGTTTGTATCAGCGAAGATGAAATTCAAAGATTGCCGGACGGTTTTGACAGCGCAAGATTGACAGAGCTAAAAGACGGACAAGAGTTGTCTGTTGACGGCTTATCAATCTCCTGTATAAAGACTCCGGGACACACTGTAGGTTCCATGTCATTCTTAGTCGATAAAGATTATTTGTTTACTGGCGACGCCCTGCGTATAAAAGGCGACGCCATTTTACTTCATCCTTTTACCAGAGAAAAGGAGCAAGCCACATCAACGATTGGTCATCTGCAAGAGCTTATGAAGGAATGTCAAATTGTATTGACCGCACATTACGGCTATCACCAAACCGAGAGTTTAATAATTGGTTGAGGAAATTACCAGTTCTACGTCAAAAAGAAAGCTGGAGACACCATGAATAAAGGCGAATGGCTCCTATGAACACGGCAGATGGACGAACACGGTCGCAGTCCATGTTGAGGCGGGCGAAATAACAGGCATTGACATTGTGAAAGATGTTGTGGCGGCGGGAATCACCGATTGCTCCGGCGAGGTTTTCCGCAGGGTGCTGGAGAGCCAGGATACGCAGATTGACGCCGTAACCGGCGCGACCGTGACATCAAAGGCTTATCTTAAAGCTATTGAGGCCGCGCTAATTGGGTAAAAAAGAATAAGCAGTGCATAGGCCTGTGAAATAATGGGCGCGTAAGAGTTGTTTGAAGCAAAGGTCAAGATATAAATAGTAAAATGAAGCGCCAGCCCGCAGCAACATTACAGGGCGGCGCTTCATTAGCATGGGGCATCTTTATCTTCGCAACCAAAACGCACAAAAATTGTCTGGAACGGTTGGTTGAATATCAGCGTATTGCGCTGTAGAATAAACGCAGGAGGTGTGAATAGTATGAATGATACGAAAAAAAACATTTCTCTAAATATCCGCCATCTTCGGGCGCGAAACAGTTATTCACAGGAGGACGTCGCGGAAAAGCTGGGCGTCACGCGACAGGCCGTTGCAAAATGGGAGAACGGCGACACTCTGCCGGATATCATCAACTGTGAGGCTATGTCGAATTTGTTCGACGTATCCCTAAACGATTTGATACGCCATGATCCTGAGCGGGAAGGTATTGACATTGCGCCCAAAGATAAACACATATTTGGAACAGCTATTATCGGCGAGCGCGGACAAATCGTGCTGCCGAAAAAAGCACGGGAGATGATGAAGCTCAAAATCGGCGATACGCTTATTGTAGGCGGCGACACCAATCCGATGACTCCGGGCCTCGCGCTTTTTAAGGAGGAAGTGTTCCTTCGGATGACGGGTGGCGCTTTGGGTGGCTTATTCAAGAGAAAAGAGGGCGGCGAGGAATGAACGCTATCGAAACTCGGAATCTAACAAAAAAATATGACGAAGTTCTGGCGGTTGATAGTCTTAACCTGCAAATTGAACAAGGCGAGCTGTTTTCCCTTTTAGGCGTTAATGGCGCGGGTAAAACCACTACCATTAAAATGCTCTCCTGTTTGATACGGCCCACATCCGGTGAAGCGGCGCTTTTGGGGAACAGTCTCAGCGGATATACCCAAGCGATCAAACAGGTAATCAACATCTCGCCCCAGGAAACAGCCATTGCGTCCAACTTATCGGTTGCCGAAAACCTCCTGCTGATAGCGGGTATCTACGGGCAGGACAAGGAAATCGCAGAGAAGAACATAAGAGAGGTGGCAGTGCGGTTCGGACTGACCGGAATTCTTAATAAAAAGGCGAGGCTCTTATCCGGCGGAACACAGAGAAGGCTTTCTATCGCAATGGCGCTGATTACCGGCCCGAAAATCCTGTTTCTTGACGAACCCACCCTCGGGCTTGACGTATTGGCGCGCAGAGAGTTGTGGGCTTCTATCAAAACTTTAAAAGGAAAGGTCACGATGATTCTTACGACACATTATCTTGAGGAGGTCGAAGCGTTATCCGACCGCATTGGTATAATGGCGGCAGGAAAACTCACGGCTGTGGGAACCGTGCAGGAGCTATTGGAGCAGACCAATACAGTTAAATTAGAGGACGCCTTTGTGGCTCTCGCAGGAGGTGCGGCATGAGGATCGCATTGTTTGCCGGGCGCAATATCAAAGAGATACTGCGTGACCCCATAAATCTCTTCTTCGGGCTGGGTTTTCCCCTAATACTCATGGTTCTGCTTTCGGTCATAAACGCGAGTATTCCGCCCGAAGCCGGGAACACCATGTTTGCTATCGAGAACCTCGCACCGGGACTCGCGATGTTCGGCACGGCGTTCATGGCGCTGTTTGTGGGAATGGTCTTGGCGAAAGACAGAACATCGTCGTTTTTGACGCGCCTTTTTACCTCGCCAATGACAGCGGCGGATTTTTTACTGGGCTACACCGCGCCGATGCTGCTTATGGCTCTCGCGCAGGCCGTCATAACCCTAACAGCCGCCTGTCTGCTCAAATTGCCGTTTACAATCAGTATCCTACCCGCCGTTTTAACAACCGCGCTAGTTTCGCTTCTGTTCATCGGTATAGGGCTTCTATGCGGGAGTTTGATGAACGATAAGGCAGTTGGCGGAATCTGCGGCGTGATTGGCGGCGGCTTCAAAACCGTATCACAGATTTTACCGTTTTACCACGGCGTAGCTGCGATTAAACAAACGCTGTCGGGCGATTACGGCGCATTGCCGCCACACCTCGCTGTCGTTAGCGCCTATACCACCGCTATATACCTGATTGCCGTTTTCGTATTCAGGGGGAAGATGAGCGGCGACGCCCGCTCTGAATGAGCAGTTAAAAAAGACGCCGACATTATGAAATACTTCTTCTATTGATTATATCAAATCGATTAAATATGCGTTAGGCAGTTAAGAAAGTACCGAAGTTTCTGATCAATCATGAAAAAGAGCATTGGATGATAAGCGGAAACCCAAAAATCACGGTATACTGTAAAGGTATAGGAGGTGCCGCGATGCACGCTTGGGAATCTATTCAATCGGTTGTAGATCACATCGAAGACAATTTAACAAAGGATTTGCCCATTGAGGAACTCGCTCAAGTGGCGGCTCTGTCTACATTCTATTTTCAGCGGCTCTTTCGGCGGCTCGTAAAAACGCCGGTACGCGAGTATACACGGCTCCGGCGCTTGGCCAAAGCCTGTGAACTGCTTCGGGATACTGACAGAACTATTCTGGAAATCGCGGCGGAGTATCAATTCTCCACCCACGGAAACTTCACGCGGGCATTCAAAAAAGCGTTCGGCGTCACGCCGGATGAAATGCGTCACATCCGCGCGATGATGAACCAGTACGTCAAGCCAAATTTGTTGCTCAAGTATGTCATGGTAGACGAAGGCGTTCCATTGATTGCGGGTGGCGTCGTTTTGGAGGTTGTGCGAAAAAAGCTGGAGCAGCCCATGCAGATTATCGGCATAGCAGAAGAAATCCCGATTACGGATATAATGGGCGGACAGGACAGCGGCTTATCTGTGACAGGCGTTTTATGGGACGATTTTCACAAATTGAAACCGTCTGTCAGCGGACTGCTGCCGGATGGTAAAGAGTGTGGCGTCGTATACATGGGCGACGCGGAGGAAAATCATTGTATGTATCTGGCGGGCGCGGAGGCGGCGACGGAACAAGCGCCCGATGGCTTTACCACTTTCACCCTGCCGGCGCGGGATTATGTTATTTGCAGTTTTGAAGCGGAAACCTTCGATGAGCTTGTGACCTCGACCGTTTATGTGGCGCAGTCTTTTGTAGGGCGCTGGATGGACAAGCATAAATTGCAGGCAGGCGATTTTGCGGTAGAGATGTATTCCACTGTACAGGACGGTTCCGCGCACATGGAAACATGGTTGGACTACAAGCCGCTGTCGGAGGGCACCTGATGGAATGGCGTGAGGCTTTTGGCGCAGACACTCAGCCGGATGTCAAGCAAATTTCTGATTTCATCCACAACTCCCTGTGGAATAACATAAACGATTATCTGCGCCGAGCCTATAACTCCGAACCGAAATACAGTTACAGCGGCTGCTCCATGCAACAAGGCTGGAATATAAAATACGCGCAGGGCGGCAAATCTATTTGCACTCTTTACCCTATGAATGGATATTTTACCGCGCTAATTGTAATCGGCCCAAAGGAAATGGCAGAAGCAGAATTAATGATGCCTCTTCTTTCAGAGGAAGCGCGCAGGACATTCGCTAAAACCAAAACCGGGCAGGGGGCGAAATGGCTAATGTTGGATATAAAGAGCCGCGAAGCCCTCTATGACGCTTTGAAGCTTATCGCTCTCAGAGTTAAGCCTAAAACATAATTGAAATGGAGATTTAACATGGCGAGAGTATCTGCAATCGTGGTTAAGCAATTCCCTGAACAGCATATGCTATCCATACGAAAGACCATTGACTTCTTTTCGGAATACTCTAATTTTATGGGTGATGCGCTCGAAGCTATACTTCAGTTGATTGAGGAAAACGGCGCGTTTCCAAGCAGCGGCCCAATTGTGTGCTTTCACAACATGGAGTTGGAAACTTTAGATGTGGAAATCGGTTTTCAGGTTGCGCGGCCAATCGGCACAACAAATGAACTGGTAGCACGCACAATCCAATCACGCACCGTTGCCGTCACGATAGACCGTGGGCCTTATGAAAAACAAGACCCTACGCTGGAGGAATTGATGAAGTGGATACCCCAACACGGTTATAAGGCCGATGGAGGCATCTATTACCATTACCTCAACGGCGAGGAACAACCCCAAAGTGAATACCTGACCGAAATGTTTATTCCTGTAATAAAGGCGTAGTATGCCTGCAATCTGCAACGGGCCATTATTTGAGAAAGCCGGTGACAACATGAGCAAAGGCGAATGGATTCTATGCCCCGTGTGCGGGAGCAAGACCCGCGACAGGGTTCGGGCGGACACGGAGCTTAAAAACTTCCCGCTGTTCTGCCCGAAGTGCAGACGCGAAACCCTCATCAACGTAAAAAAGCTGAATATTACTCTTATTCCAGAGCCAGCCGCAGTAGGCGCAGAGCCTCAGACGCAGGGCCGATGATCGTAAAACTTACGGTTGTCGGCCCTTGCTTATTTAGCTTTTTGGATTGGGAACCCAACTTCCGTAACCATTTTTCGAGAATCGTTTTCTGCTGCCGGGGACACATGATAAATGTCAAAGTGCCGACCGCAAAAGGTGTATTTGTTGTCTTTCGCCCAATCTGCGATCAGTTCGCCAATTTCAGAGATTTGCCCGTATTCACCCTCATAGGTTATGACCGCCGCGAGGGTAGCCGGAACACCTTTGAACTTCACACGCTCCGTGTCCTGCCCTTTCCGCGCAACCGACACTTGCGCCTCAATGTCAATATTACTCTCAACAAAGCCTTCGTCGTGATAAATTGCCATGCTGTACGCGGGAGCGGTCTGCGGTATCTTCTGCCGGGCTAATTCCTCTGAGAGCATTAGCCATAAATCGCCTTGCATATCATAAGCCGATATTCTTTCGCGCACGCTTGCGACTGTCCGGCAAGGTATTTCCTTGATTTCAATGCTGTATCGCAGGATGTTTCCGTCGCCATGAAGCACCGCCGCCGTTGTGTCAAGTTGCCGTATCTGCCGCGTCAACTGTTCAAGTTCTTCACGCTTGTGCGCGGCCTGCGCTTCAAAATATCCGGCAAGGCTGTCATTTTCCCGGTGCGCGGTCAAAACTTCCTTAACCGCTTTCAACCCAAGCCCCATCGCTTTTAACGCTTGAATGCGGTTTGCTGTTGCCAACTGTCTTTCCAAGTAATAACGATACCCCGATTCGCCGTCCACATGAGCCGGGGTGAGAAGCCCCAGCTTATCATAGTTTCTCAGCATATGGATGCTGATTTTTGAAAGCGTGGAAAAGTCGCCAATCCTTAACATGCTGTCACCACCCACCCCCATTGTAGCGCACAACCTCATGTGAGTGCAAGTATTTTTGATTTTCCTCTTGACTCTCGCACCGTGCAAGACTGTAGTATGGTGTCAAAAGCCAGATTAACAGGGGGAATAGGCAATTATGATGCGGAGAATTGAAAATCTAACGCACCATCAGGATGATTACGAATGTATGTGGAATGGGATCGAAGATATTTATATCAGCAGGATGAAAGAAAAAATCCCGAACCAGTTCTTCTTTGCCATGAGCGGCTTCGGAGGATTTGCCTACATCAAAACCAATAAGGCAGACGTTAAAAGGATGGTGTCCTTCGGCGAGGGCAGAACAAGGCAAATGTATCAGTTTCTAAGCCCCATTGTCGGCTTCGATTATCATTTCATTGAGAGCAAAACGCCGGAGTTGGCTTTGGCGAAAGCTAAGAAAGAGATTGACGAAGGATTCCCTGTCGTCCTCGGCGCGCTGGATATGTATTATCTTGACTATTACACCAAGCTATACCACAAAAATCACATACCGTTTCACTATGTTTTGATGATAGGATATGATGATGCTGCGGAGGAAATCTATCTATACGATTGCGGCAGATCGGAACCGTTGACTCTGCAGTATGCAAACTTACTGCTTGCGATGGACGCTCAGTACGCGGGATTGAGCAAGCCGAATACTATTTGCAAAATAAGAATGAAGAACCCCAACAGTCAGAGGCATATCATCAAAACGGCGCTTTCGCAAAGAGCAGGCTTTTTTGTAAATCCCCCGACCGGCTTTCTCGGCATCAACGGCATGAAGAAATTAGCGAGGGAGAATGAGCTTGGCAGAGATGAAACAGTCAAGATACTCAGGCGGACGGTCGAGTTCCTCGGCAGTGTCCCGCAGACGCCCAACAAGCTGCTTGGTGTGAATGCGAAAGATGATATTGCCTATATGTGTTCCAGGGATAAGATGAGCAGGCTCTACCACGAGTTAGGCGAAAAATACCATATCGCCCAGCTTAATGAGGCAGGTGGCCTCTTTTGCGAGAGCGGACAGGCTTTTGAGAAGTTATGTGATCTGTTTATTGATTATATCCATGAAATTACAGATAGCCTCGACCATGCCGGAGAAGTAATTTCGCATATTTCCGACTTGGAGTACAAAGCCTTTACACTGATTTTAGACGGTGTAAAAGCGGTTTAAATAAGTTGTCCTCCACTTTTTGTATCCCCGCTGACAAAACAAGGTGCCGCAGCCTTTTCCCGCATGGGGAACGGGCGGTGTGTGATACCGCCCGCTTGCCCGGTCATCCTTGTTTTTCAGATTCCTTATGTCGTAGCGCCCGCAGACGTATAAGGTCAAGCATATATTTAAGCGCGACCTCTTGCTCATATTCGTCCAAAGCCTTAAACACGCTGATGGATTGCTCCTCCCTCAGCGTATAGGTTGTGAGAACGGGATTGACGAGCCTGTCAGATGAAATCTCCAGAGCGCGGCAGAACTTGCGCAACACATCAAAGGATGGCAAGCTCCTGTCAATCTCCCACGCACCGACAGTGTGCTTTGAAACCCCGCACTTCTGGCCAAGCTCCGACTGCGACAACCCCAAGCTGACGCGGGCGCTGCGTATGATGTCACCAATTTGCGGATTGTCCGCAGACATCAAATCACCTCCAAGCCACATTCTACAGTAGATTCCCGCAAAAACCAAATAAACGTGTGAACCGGGCATGGACGTTAAAAAAAACGACGTCTTTGGCCGGTTTGATGACATACAAAAAACATCCGCAAAGCCGTCAGTCAGGAGCTTTGCGGATGTTCTGTTTATATGCGCATCCCCCGCCGTTTTTCGGTGAATTGTTAAAAAAAGTCCTTTTGGCAAAGTAACCGAAAGCGGCAATTTAGGTTATGTACTCAGTACCGCCTCGGTTACGTACACTGTACCAAACAAAGAAAAAGAACACGCCATTCGGGAGTTATCCCGCGTCGGCGTGTTTTTTGTTGCCGTTTTTCTGTTCAGCGTCGGCTGCCGCTCCCCGCCCCGCTCCTTCATTTTCGTGCATCCCCCGATTTTACGAAAATGGAGGACAAGCCATATGGCGGAGATTAAAAACCCCGAAGCCTATTTTTGCAGGATGATTCAGAACCTCGACAAGAACGATTACCGCGCCAACGATAATTATTACAATCATGTTTCCAGCGTAGGCAATCTAAACGATATTCAGCGGGAATGCGGCAAACACCCAAAAAGATCGGAGCACGAAGCTAATACCGTAGAACGGCAGCTCAGCGAGAACAACGCAGAGAATTGGCTGCTGTTCATGGAGGACGAGCGACTGCATTTGGTTATGAGCAGTTTGCCGACCGACGATGTGGAATTCCTGCTGGAGCTTGCTAAATTCCGCTTTCGTAAAGCCGCTTATGCTAAAGAGTACGGCGTTTCACAGCAGGCGGTCTCAAAACATTTTCATCGACTTCGGAAGAAAATTTTTGAAAGCATGGAAATAGGGTTGTGAAAAACATAGGGTGATGTGTCATTAAAAGCGAGGGGATATTTCTCCTCGCTTGCACTTTGAAAATTGAATATCCAGCGACTTAGACCCACGAAGCAGCCTGTGCCGGCGGTGAGCCGGCAAGCGACGCGGCGGGGGCGCCAAGACTGCCTGCGGATCGGTCAGAGCGATTCGTCAAAGCGATAGCATCAAAGGCACGAGCGGCAACCTACCGGCCCAAAACAATCCGTGGCGGATCGTCTCGCAATGACCCGGACTGCTCCCGTGACGCCCTTAATTGGCTCCTTGAATGGGGGGGTGAAACTCCTGCGGCGGCGCTTGCCAGCGCCGAGTTTAAGCTGTTGCCCACGCGCCGGGAAGTAGTGTCGAATAAGGCGTAGCGAAAATGAAGATGCCAATAACCCCAAAGGTTTATTTGTAGAAACTATGCGCCTGAGTAAATACTCCGGCGCATCCTTGTGTGAATAAACGCGATTAAAATACATGGAAGGGATGAATTGCATGGACTCATATAATTATAAGCAGCATCCGCCGCCCGAAGCGCCCCAGCAGATTCTGCGGCTTTCAGGCGACCAGGAGGTAACGATCACCTTTGTCGGAACCAGCAACGCGGCGCTTAAGGCAGCAAAAGACATCCTTATACAGCACAGTATCAAAAAGCTGATAAACAAAGGATTTATTTGAGAAAACCAATAGACTTTGGAGTAGACTTGTGAGATAATGAGTTAAGGTAAAATCCTGTTGCACCTTGAAATTTGAATATTGCTATAGGATGTACTAACTTGTTATCCCGGATAAAGGGAGG
>QMCE01001090.1_pt1 | contig 14675 bp, 14 predicted proteins | sample 1821851 | NCBI WGS metagenome assembly QMCE01 (sample SAMN09453174, study PRJNA476694) | Termite gut metagenome, whole genome shotgun sequencing project. | isolation source: worker | host: Odontotermes sp. | place: South Africa:Pretoria | collected 2016-01-28 | reverse complement strand
CCGCGCGCTTGTACAATGAAAGGATTCCTCGATAGCTCAATGGTAGAGCACGCGGCTGTTAACCGCGGGGTTGTTGGTTCGAGCCCAACTCGGGGAGTAAGGCTCCATGGTCAAGTGGTTAAGACACCGCCCTTTCACGGCGGTAACAGGGGTTCGAGTCCCCTTGGAGTCATGTAAGGTTTATTTTTAAGTTCATCATGGCCTGTCTACAAAGTATGGCTCGCTATATGCCGACATGGCTCAATTGGCAGAGCAGCTGATTTGTAATCAGCAGGTTATCGGTTCAAGTCCGATTGTCGGCTTTTGGAAATGAATAGGGACCATTAGCTCAGTTGGTTAGAGCAACCGGCTCATAACCGGTCGGTCCGGGGTTCGAGTCCCTGATGGTCCATTTTCTAGTCCGTTCAAGCATTTGTGGCCCAGTGGCTCAGTTGGTTAGAGCGCCGCCCTGTCACGGCGGAGGTCGAGGGTTCGAGTCCCTTCTGGGTCGTTATGGATTAGGGCTCATATAATGGAGTATTCTGTCACCGTCTTGTTTTTTCCGTTATTATTGCATTGAGTAAATGAAGGAGTGACTGGGTGCCTATGCCATACTTGCGTCTGATTTTCAAGAAGGCAAAGAGGGTGGCGAAAGGCTGGAAAAATAATTTACAATCCTTGTATTTTAAGATAAAGTAAAATGAATTTTATAATGTCTTAAAAGAGGTGCGTCATGGAGTATATAAAACGTCATTTGGAGCGCAAATTCACCAAAACGAATGATTTTTTCGATGAAGAACGTACAGGAAAAACATTAGCGGGAAGAGTCGGAATTCTGACCTTATATAGTCTTTCCCTATCTGAAAAATCAGGCATTGAATTTCCTGACCCCTTTGTCTTTTCTCGTGACAATCTACAAGAGAGGCTTAAAAAGTCACGAAAAGCGATGTCGTAAATGTATATGAACACACATGGTGGGGAGGAATGCCATAACTTTTTCATGTCGACGCGGAACAACGGCAAGAATATTTCTCGTCTTGCACGAGCACATACATGATGCGGGATGTTGCCGAATTGGACGGGGTAACTGATTCCCTGAAATTCGGAAAGTTTCTTGTCGCCTGTGCCGCATTGATTGCCGAGCCGGTCAACTACAGCAAGAAGGAAGGAGGAAGGGCGGAGGGGAGAGGAATGGTATAGGAACCACTAAGTTACCCGAAATTTGTGATTGCTCACTTCGATTCACAGAGTAAAGTAAGTAGTAACCATAGTACAAAGACATATTTAAAGGAGGAATTAAAATGGGAAGAGCGTTGGCACACATAGAAAAGATCGAAAACATACGTCCAATACCTAATGCTGACAAGATAGAACAGGTAAACGTACTTGGATGGAACCTAATAGTTAAGAAGGGAGAATTCAATGAAGGAAGCCTTTGCGTATATATTGAAATAGATTCCAGGGTTGATAAGGATAATCCAGAATTTGAGTTCCTTGAAAAAAATCATTATAAGATAAAGACAATAAAAATGAGAGGTGCAATATCACAAGGAATAGCATTACCAATGAGTATACTACCAGAAGACGTGAAGAGGAGGTGTAAAATTGGTGATGATGTTACTGATATATTAAAAATAGAAAAAATAGATACTGACTATGCAGACTCAAATATAACAGATGATAATGTTGTTTTAAATCATAGAAACAAAATACTGAAAAATAAATTCATCAAGAAGATGATGAAGTATTCTTGGTTTAGAAAAATAATACTTTCCATTTTTCATAAGCAAGATAAAAAAACAAAGTGGCCAGAGTGGGTATCGAAAACAGATGAAACAAGAATACAAAACATACCAGACATTTTGGACACAAATAGACTATTCATTGAAACTGAAAAAATAGATGGAACAAGTGCAACGTTTACACTAAAAAAAGATAAAAAAAGATTTAGTTATTATGTTTGCAGTAGAAACAAGGTAGTAAATTCATTAATTGATGTGAAGACAAAAGGAGAGCTACTCGGTTCAAGTCCCTATGTGTATATCTCAAATAAACTAAACATGTTAGATGTTTTGCTAAAGATTTCGGATGAAATGAAAGTTGACGCCATTACAATACAGGGAGAAATAGTAGGCCCTAAAATTAATGGAAACAAGTATAGGCTAGATGAATATGACTTTTATGCATTTAACCTTATAACTCCAAGTGGAAAAGTAAACTCATGCGAAGCAAGAGATATATTGGAAAAAGAAGCAAATGTCAAATGGGTTCCAATAGTGAATGATCAGTTTATACTTCCAAAAACAGTAGAGGAAATCCTTGAACATGTTGAAGGAGAGTCAACACTTGCTAATGTTGAGCGTGAAGGTTCCGTTTTTAGAACGTTTAATAATGATACTTCATTTAAGTGTGTATCAAATAAGTTTCTATTAAAAAATAACGAGTAGATTTGTTAATAATAATTTTATACGAATTGAGGGACTGCTCAATTTTATGTTGACAAAGCTTCATGGGTTAGATATAATCGTTAGGTAAACTTGAAAGTATTTATGCCGGCGTGGCGGAATTGGCAGACGCACAGGACTTAAAATCCTGCGGGAGTTAAACCCCGTACCGGTTCAAGCCCGGTCGCCGGTATTGGCGGTGAAAGCTCGTAAACTCCGAGGTTGTGGGGGATTTGCGAGCTTTTTCAGTGTTGGGTTTTCGGGTGCTTTTTTGAGGCGTTTTTTTGCGTTCTGTCATCAAGGGTATTGCCAAGATACTCATTGACTTTCTGTGTAGACATCAGAATTCCTCCAATTCTAAGTGTGTAACCATTCCTTTCAATGAAGGTTAGATTGGTCTGACCCCTTTGATCGAAATCCACAACTTAAATTACGTTACATGGAATCAGGCAGTTGTCTTTATCAATTGGCACGACTTCTTGGCACATGCAGATGATGCCACCCGCCCCTTGCTCCAACGTGGTTTTTTTTAACACGTTAAATTTTCTAACCTCCCGCCAATCGGGATTGGCTGATTTCTTAATTTCCAAGGGATGAATTTTATTGCTTTCCTCTATAAAAACATCTATTTCCTTCGCATTGGCATCCCTATAATAAGTCATGTTCGCCTTGGATGAAGAATACGCGTAATACTTCACAAGTTCCATTACCACAAAATTCTCAAAATAATGTCCGCTGACGGCTCCATTCATCAAAACGTCTCGCGTTAGCCACATGGATAAATTCGCCGCCAACCCCGTGTCCAGAAAATATAGCTTGGGGGCTTTGGCAAGCCGTTTCAACGCATTATTGGCATATGGCCTGAGCAAATAGACAATTCCCAAGCCTTCCAGCAAATTCAACCATTCCTTTGCCGTCGGTTGGGATACGTCCGCTGATTCCGACAATTTTTTGTAATTGACTGGCTCGGCAATCAAGGCGGCACAAGCGGCAAGAAATTTCCCGAATTTCAGAGAATCGGTCACCCCCCCCAATTCGGCAACATCCCTCATAATGTAGGTGCTCACGTAGGATGAAAAATATTCCTGTCGTTGCTCCGTATCCGCCTGAAGAAGCCGTGGCATTCCTCCTCGCCATATATGCTCATATACGTCTACCACGTCGTTTTTATTGACGCTTTTGCACCTTTCTTGCAGATTGTCACGAGAAAAGTCAAGGTGGTCATGAAAGCCTATACCTGATTTTTCAGATAAGGAAAGACTGTACAGCGTCAAGATTCCGACTCTTCCCGCCAAGGTTTCCTGTACGTTTTTCATCATATGGTACTGCTGCGAGCCAGTCAGCCAAAATAACCCCGTTTCCTCACTTTCATCACACAATAGCTTTATCTGTGTAAACAACTCCGGCGCATACTGTACTTCATCAATAAGGACGGGCGGTTTATACGTCTGAAAAAATAGAACCGGGTCGATCCTCGCAAGGCGCCTCGCCGACATGTTGTCCAATGTAACATAAGTCCTCTGCCGACCTTCTGACAGGTGCTTTAGCATTGTCGTCTTACCTACTTGACGCGCTCCCGTCACCATAATTACCTTAAAAAAATTGCTCATTTTGATGAACTTGCGTTCCAAATGACGCGTAGTGTACTCCATAGCATGCTCCTATATTTACGATAATATAAAGTTCATCTTATTTTATCTTAAAAACGAGGGGTTGTCAATACAAAGTGAGCATCATCAAGCTTGCTTGAATGAAGCGAGCGCGCCCAGCGACAACGTCTTGCAAGAGGCGCAAGACGTATGCAGGCTCGCGGAGCGTGCCGCGCAAGGTTATAACACATGGCTTATAAAAGTAAATAATTAGTTGCTTTCAGAAGAATCAGCACATGAAGTACCAAAAAGATTCTCTGTATAAACTAGCCCGTAGAATGAGCTGGAATCCATTATTATCTGCAAATATAGAGGGGATTGCCGTCCAGACGTTCGACTGGACGGCAACAGTGAAAGTGTGTAACAATCATACTCATGCCTTCAGCTTTTTATGGTATGCCGCATAATGCTTGCTCAACACATAGTCAATTGCACCGTTCTCCCAATGCTTCAAGCGAAGCTTGAAGCTATTACATCAGGGTAATCCGAGTACAGGTTTTCATAGTAGTTACGTTGTTTCTTCATATAGCGCCTCCGTCTTGGAAAAGTATTGTCAACGGCAGATGAACGTGCTATGATAATAGTGATTTTGTAGAGGGTGGCGGCACAAAGGATTTCGAATCCAGTGCGTTTAATATTCCGCAAGTCCTTCCGAGTGACCTCCAACATCCCTCCGAGCGACCTCCAACGTCCCGATTTCTACTCAAAACCGTCTTTTTAGACGGACACATTGGCCAAGGGGCGATTTCCAAGTCCAAGTGTAGAGAAATGCCGATTTTAAGGGGATTTGCGGGCTTATTGTGTTAGGTTTTCGGTCGCCTTATGGGTCTTATCTGATAATGTTTTATAAGTTTGCGAATGGGGACGAGAGGGGTACGACATGAAAAAATGCCGGATGGGTTCCGTGTTGGTAGTAATTGTTTTTTGCATCATGCTGTCAGTGAGTTGTAGGAAGGAGGCGACTACGTCGAAGATGGAAGTGGCGTCGGAAGCGCCAAGCCCGGAAACGACTCCAACCTTGGCAGAGGAGGTGGAAGGGGTAAACCTAGAACCGATGTTGGAGCCGGCCAAGCAGACAGGGGTTGAACGGGAAAAACCATCAGAATCCATTCGAGTCTCCGATACCATAGCCTACGTCAAATCAGACGGGATATATACCATGAAGTATGGGGAAACGCCCAAGAGGGTTTACGAAGGGCAGGGAATCGAGGAGGTTCATTTCTCTCCCAGTGGCCGATACGTACTGTTTTTACAAGACGGTTATTCGATGTTGGACGTAAATAATGGTGGCGTGACCAAGATAGAGGCTGACTTTTCTCAATTTGTTTGGAGTCCGATAAAGGACAGTATCTTTTTCGTCGAGGACGGGTCAATACATGAGTATGATGCCGAGGGGGGCGAACGTAAGAGACTTGTGGAGAACCATGTGGGTAGAGGGTATTGTGAAGAGGTAATCGTTTCACCAGACGGGAAGGCGTTGTATTATTTGATGAAGGGTTATGGGAATTATTGGGTAACGACGACAGGTATGAACCGGTTTGATTTAGTGAAAAAGGTAGAGGAGCAATTGGTATCAGCGGAAGAATATGACTCCCATAAAGAAGATAAATTGAAACTATCTGAAGAAGATGACTCCGATAAGGAGGAAATACGGAGATCATTTGAAGAACATGACTACAATAAGGTGGCGAGAGGATGGACGGATTTAAAAATGTCCGACGATGGGGAATGGATATACATATTAGGAAGTACGGAAACACCCATTTCTTGGGTTGGGGAGATGCCCGTTCTTACGGGATATAATTTGAAGGAAGACAAGTTTTATGAAGTCAATACCCCCTACGTGTGGCCTTCCACGGCATTACCCTTCAAGGGAGGGAAGATGGCGTTCCTTGCTCCTGAGAGGAATTCTTTTAAGTATCCCGGAAATGACTGCATCGTACTTTATGACGTTGAGACGAAAAAAACACAATATCTGTCGCCCGAGTATCGGATAATACGAGACGTCGCCATATCACCGCAAAAATCCCGAATTGTTTATGTGGCCTGTAACGAATTCTGGAACTGGATGTCGTACGAGGCGTCCAAGGGCGGGCTGTCTTTGGAAGAGAAAGGGTATGCCCTGTCCGATGCCAATATTTACGTGGCCGAAATCAACAATCCGTTTCCGAAAGAAGTGGTGGGTGGTATGGAAAACTCGATGAACTGGTCGTTGCGTTTTCTATCGGACGATCAAACGGTATTGTTTATACGTAGCAACGAGGACGATGGTGATAGCCTGTGGTCGGTCGATGTGGACGAGGGGAAGGAAAAAATGCTTGTCGACGGCATATCCGCTGTGCCATTTGACGTTCATCATGGGCAAATGGAAAGGTAAGTACGAAAGAGGTTGTTTGTGACTATGCATGTTAAGGCTTTGGGTTATGGGAGGGTACGCCGTGAAAAAATACCAAGTGGGAACCTTGTTGGGAGTAATTGTTTTCTGTATTATGCCATTCGTGGGATGTGGGAAGGGGGCGCCCATATCTAGGATGGAAGTGGCGTCGGAAACGCCGTCGAGGATTCGAGAAAAAACATCAAAACCCGTTCGTGTTTCTGACGCCATAGCCTACGTCAAATCAGACGGGGTTTACGTCATGCAGTACGGAAAAGCGCCCAAGAGGGTATATGAAGGGAAAGAAGTATATGATGTTAGGTTTTCTCCCAGTGGCCGTCACCTGATTATTGACCATCAACATATGCTGGATATGGAAAACGGTAGTTTGAGAAAGACAAAGGGGAGTACGGTTACAAACCCAATAAATGATAACGCCTACATAGAGGGCGATGATGCGATATATGAGTATGAGGCAAAAACCGGGAAGCGTAAGCGACTGGTGAAGAAGAGGATGGGTTCTATTTATGAATTGTTAATCTCACCAGACGGGAAGGCACTGTACTATGTATTGGATTGTGGTGAGGGGCCCCAAAAGGCTGATGGGATATATCGGTTTGATTTAGTGAATGGAAGAGATGAGCAATTGTTAACGTTTGACGAATATGACGAATTAAGCGGCGTTATCGGAATGGTGGATTTGATCATGTCCGACGATGGGGAGAGTATATACATACTGGGCGTCATACGGTATCAACTCTTCGCTAGGTATGATCTGAAGGAAAACAAGGTTTATGAAATCTATTCTCCGAGCACGTCAATGGACAAGGAGGAGGAAGAGGGGGGAAAAGATGAAGATTATGAACACAATTACATCCCTATATGGTCTTCCACGGCATTGTCCTTGAAAGGGGAGCAGTTGATGTTTCTTTCTCCCGAGAGGGTCTCGGCGTGGGATAGTGGAGATGACTGCATCGTACTCTATGACTTTGAGACGGGCAACGTCAGGTATTTGTCGCCGGAGTATCAAGAAATACGGGATATCGACATATCGTCACAACAATCCCAAATTGCTTATGTGGCCTATGACGATTTTTCAGGAAGGGATGCGATTTACGTGGCCGAAATTGACAATCCGGTGCCTAAGGAACTGGTTGGCAATATAGATAAAGATAAGGGTTTGCCACGTTTTCTATCGGACGATCAAACCGTCTTGTTTGTACGCAGTAACGAGGACGGTGGCGATAGCCTGTGGTCGGTCGATGTGAATGGAGGGAATAGGAAGATGATTGCCGACGACGTTGCCCCTGTGCCATTTGACGTTCATCATGGAAAATGATAGTGAATTTTAGAGGCTTGCGTTTTGGCGGTGAAAGCTCGTAAACTCCGAGATTGTGGGGAATTTGCGAGCTTTTTTGGTGCGGATGGAAAGGCACAATACTGACCCCACTCTTTTACGATGCAATTTGTTTCATAAATCCTTGCTTGTCGAACCGTTGCAGTTCAGATTAGGAAGGTATACAACAATAAAGTACAGAATGTTATATTTCTTAATGAACGATGTATATTTCAAGGAATTGTGACGTATTTTTTACAACTTTGCTTGACAAGCCGTGTCGACTATTGTTACAATAATGTATAAATGATATACAAATTTGGGCTTGCCAGTGAAGGAAGAGTGGTATTATGGCACTCATGTTTCATGCGTTCTCAATACCAAAGAGCTGGTACATATTTGATGGCAACACGAACAGCATATTTACCGTTGACAAGGAGCAATGTGAGCGGCTGGCGGAGATTGAGGGGGGAACGGAGACTGAGGAGAACCTATCCGTACTTAAGGGATTTCAGGACAAGGGATTTTGTCTTGAAGGGAAGATCGAAAAAATCCTGAATTTTGACGGCGAGGTGATATCGGCGCATCTTGGGAGCTTCGTACACGAAAAAGTTCGGACAATCATGAATCCCGGACAGACGACTGCGGAACAGTGCAAAAATTGCTGGGCCATTACACATTGCAATCTTTGTGCGGCGTATTCTGACGATTTGACGGGATTGTCAAAAGATATGCGCTTGTCCGAATGCCGTTCTACACTTTCCCAAATTGACTTGATGTTGAAAACCAAGAGATATTGAAAATCCCAGATGCGGCAGCGGCGTTGGAGTCGGGGACGGAGGCGGAACCCCTACGCGAGAGGCTAAGGACCATTCCCGTCCCAGTGGTTGTGGTAATGGGCTTGGGCGAGGAGTGTCAAGAATTTGATCTTCAGCTTGGACTTAGGAAGGCGTTTCGGAATGAGGGCTATGCCGTGTTACAGTATGGAACGAAAGCGTACACCGGTCTTTTTGGGTTCGAGCCGCTTCCCCAGGCGCCGGAAATCTCCCTTAACAAGCGGGTTTTTGCCTATAACGGATTGTTTGTTGATGATTGTGAACGTGAAAAACCCGATGTAATGATTATTGACTCCCCAAAACGCAGAAGCGAATTCTTGTGTGATTTGAGGCGGCTCATCATGAATGACGGTTATACGTGTGCGGTCATAACCCAAGACGGGGACAACAAGCCCTCGGATTATTTGTTTTCATTGAAATCAAGTCCGCTGAACGTAGTCGATACGTTTGACTTCATATTGAACGCATGTCGTCCCGGCGTACTACTGGTTGATGCATGTGAATGGAAAGGCAATGCGGACGTCGTAGTTTACAATAGCAAAACGGAGATTTACGGTCTCGAATCTCAGCCCATTCGATTTGACGTTGTTGGCGTGAATGATGTATGGGCAAAAATAAAAGCCCTTTATTAGAGTCGAAGATAAAGTGGTACGCAATATCTGATTTGTTTGCAGAAAATAAGCGTTTGAGAGCTGGACATGGATAGAATCGAGGGATCTATGAAGGATAAAGAAAAGTTTGCACACAAAGCAAAGGCGGTCTTTGAAACCATCACCTACTGCATTTCCTTATCGTGGAAGTCATCCAAACTATATACATGCATACGGTTGGGGGGGAAGGCGTTTGTCCCGTTTGTCAACATTGGGAGCGCGGTAATAGGGAAGTACATATTGGATTTGCTGTCGGGGGAATTAGAAGTCTCCGAGCGGTCGAGTGCCTTAATGATATTCGTACTGGCCTTAATCGCACTGAACATTGTAGGCATCGTCGTGCAGCGGATTCAGGATTATGCGATGAGCATGCATAACGACCTCTTGGAGAAGGTGATTAGCACGAAGATGATGGAGCGGGGCAGCCAAGTGGACATGGAGTATTACGACAATCCCGAATACAACGACTTGTTCGTGCTGGCAAGGCAGAACATGCAGTCGGTAATTGGGGTCATGTGGAATTCCATGGATTGCGTCAGTTATTTTATCTCGTTCGTCGGCACCTTCTCGATTCTATGCCGGGCCAACGTTCTCTATGCAATCGTTATCATCTTCGTGTCCATCCCTTCTGCGGTTGCCAGTCGTAAGTATGTGAAGAATTTGTACAAGGCCAACGTGGAGCAGGTGAACGACCAGAGGAAACTGAATCATCTATATAGTATATCCGCAAGTAGGGAATATGCGGAAGACGTGCGCCTGTTTAACATCGGTGGCTATATTCGAAGCAAATACCTTGTGTTGTGGGAAGCCCTGTTCCGTTATCGTAAAAGGGTGATTCGGAGGGGGGCGATATTGGTGGGAACCTTGGATTTGATGCCTCAGATTCTTACGTTTTTCATCCTGATGGACATTACGTCACAGATTCTCGGGGGGATGGGAACGGTGGGAGACTATTCCATGTATTATGGGATACTGAATCAACTCATGGGTAGCATCTACGTGATATCGTCATCCGTGATGCGCATATATGACGACAAGTTGAGGATTGAGAACGTCAAGAAGTTTGACGCAATTAAGAATAAGATTAAGAATGCGGGGACGCGCGTTTTGTCCGATGTTCAAACCGTCGAATTTCGAGACGTTTGCTTCACCTATCCGGGAACGGACAAGCGGGTACTGGACCATGTTTCGTTTGTTATCGGCCAAGGTGAGAAGGTGGCGTTGGTTGGCGTAAACGGTGCGGGCAAGACTACGATCATCAAATTGTTGCTGCGGTTTTATGACGTGGACGAGGGGGGCGTGTTTGTCAACGGGAAGGACATAAGGGAATATGAGCTGGATGGCTTTCGGAAGGCGTTCAGCACTCATTTTCAGAAATGCAGCATATATGGCTTCAGTCTGCGCGAGAATATAACCATCAGCGACCGCGACGCATACCATGGGGAAGACGGGCCGGTCCTGAAGGCGTTGGAGGAGGGGGACGCCGTCGGGATTCTGAGCAAATTGCCAGGGGGTTTGGATACGTGCCTGACGCGGAGCTTTGAAGAAGACGGCGTCGAATTGTCGATGGGGCAATACCAGAAGATTGCGTTGACTCGGACGTTCTTTCGGAGCAGTTCCGTTATTTTGCTTGACGAACCGTCCTCGTCATTGGATCCGGAGGCGGAATTCAAAGTGTTTGAGTCGTTAATCAAGCTGTGCAAGGATAAGACCACTCTGTTTACGTCACATAGGTTGTCCAACATCTTTATTGCCGACAAGATCGTGGTAATCGAGGACGGTAAAATCATTGAACAGGGAACGCATCGGGAGTTGCTTGAGAATTCTCGTCGCTATGCGGAGCTGTTCAAATATCAGGCGGACAAGTTTAACATGGGGTAACGTTGCGTGTAAAGGGGAACCCAAAAGTCGTCGTACACTTTCACGCCTACCCTATTTGGTGGTTCTTAAATGAACGGCGGGCGAGCGGCAAGAGGATGCACAGGGCGATTCCTGCAAACACGGGCGTGAAAATATATGGCGGTATGGTCAGGCCCGGCAGTTCATACGGCTGAATATCCAGTAAAGAGGACGTGGTGGCCAACGCCATCCTACCGGGTAAAAGTCGGAACAACGTATAAAGCAATGTATATTGGCGTGGCACGTTCAAAATCATCGGTGCATAAATTAACAAGCTGATTATAGTGATTACGCCGAACGGCGACTTAAACAGCGAGGACAGGAGTAACGTAATCCCGCCGACCAAGAGGGAGGAGAAAAGGGCGCATAGGGAAACGACGACTGCCCCCTGCCACATGGTCAGGGGATAGATGGTGAAGGTGCTGAACAACTGTATCGGTGCGCGCGCCCCGTCAAACCCGTACACCATCCCAAAACCAAGGAAATTGGTGATGGTCAAGGCGAGACATAAGCCAATGCAGAAGGAAACGGCCGTGAATAGTTTTGCGGTGATGAGTTTGTTCTTGCCGAACTTTGTCGACAATAGAAGCTGATCCGTGCGTATTCCGTATTCGCCGGCAAACATCGGCGCAAGGCATATTCCCATCACGAAAGCGCCAAAAATCCCTATGGTATTCATTACAACCATGAACCCGTCGTAGCCCCCAATCCAATCAAAAGTAAACGGCGTCTTCACGCGGTCGTTGATTTGCGTGAGCCTATCCTTCGATTTGTCACGGATGTTAAGGGCGTTGATGTTTTTGGACGCGTTCTCACGGTATAGGGGATAAAAATTCTCCATATGGTCCTGCGTCAGACCTTGCAGAAGCCGAAAATCACTGCCGTATACGGCATACGCCATTTCATAAATTTCATAATACGGCCTGGCGTATTGCTGGTATTCCGGAATGTCCACATACCATTCATTTTCCCCAACGGGGGGAATCTTTGAGAACGCTTCTTTTGTTTCCGACAGAAGAGTTTCATCAATACGCCTCCCTGACAGGCTCCTTGCAAAATCACGTTCCTTCACCATTTGTTCGCGCTTACCCTCCATGACTTTTCCGTCAACGTAAACATTTCCAATCATGTTGATGAAGGGGCTGACTATAACCACGATAAAGGAAAAGGCAATCGCAATCACCGCACCCTTTCTTTGAAAAATCTTCTTGTACTCGAAACCGACCATGTCAAAAAAATTACGCATTTTCATCCACCTCGCTGAAATAATATAGGTACAAGTCCTCCAGTGCCGCTTGTACGGGAATGGCACCCTCGCAAGGGCTTTCATCGGCGGCGAGCCTTAAAAATACGGCGTCGCCCTCCTGCCGGACGTTAATGACGGGATGGACGCCCATTAACGCTTCGGCAGTTTTACCGTCAACGGTGCATTCGTATATTTTATTCTCAATTACCTTGATAACCTCGCTTATGCCGCCCTTATGAATGATTTGTCCGTCCTTCATGATGAGGATGACGTTCGCAATGCTTTCAATGTCCGACACGATGTGGGTGGACAGCAGCACAATCCGGTTCACGCCAAGCCGTGATATCAAGTTGCGGAATTTGATGCGTTCCTTTGGGTCAAGCCCCGCCGTTGGCTCGTCAAGAATCAGTATCTGCGGATTGTTCAAAAGTGCTTGTGCAATACCGAGCCGCTGTTTCATACCACCCGAAAAAGTCTTTATCTTCTTTTTTGCCATGGCAGAAAGAGATACGGTCTCCAAAAGCTCCGTGACTTTTTCTCCGGCGCGCGGCTTTGTCAGCCCTTTCAGGCTCGCCATGTAATACAGGAATTCTCGCGCGGTAAATTCGGGGTAATAACCGAAGTCTTGCGGTAAATAACCGAGCGCGTCGCGGTAATCCTCATGGCTTACGTCGATTCCATTGAATTTCACTTCGCCGCCCGTAGGCTTTAACACGCCGCACATCATACGCATGAGGGTGGTTTTTCCCGCCCCGTTTGCTCCGAGCAGACCATAGACGCCCGGCGTCAGCGTTAGCGAAATTCTGTCGGCGGCAATTTTATTCTTATATTGTTTGGTAAGTCGGTCTATTACAAGTTCCATTGCAGTTCCTCCGTTTCCTTTATTAATTTTATTGTCTCCGAGATTGTCACCACCAACAACACGAGGAAGGCCAATCCCCAAAACATCGCATTCTCATCTGAAAAAGCCACTCGATACCGTGCCGCGGCAAGGGTGTTCGCTATACTGGTCAGGCACGATATGGCTCCGCATACATAGGTCGTTTCCCTGGAATGCAGGCGGTTGAGCGTGAAAAGTGACAGTGAGCAGGTAAGCATAAACGGAACAAGCAGGTACGTCCCCGTACGGAGCGTGCCAAAATCAACCCTGTTATGGAATGATAGGAGAATCACTCCGAACAGTGACAGGTTCATGAAACTTAAAATGCCTAGGCGGGCAAGGATGACGTTGGGGAAATTATACTTACAACTCATTTCAAGCTCCTCCATATTGTGTGACGCGCTCCGTGCAATCTCGCTAACGGTCACAAGCGACAGGAATGGGAGCAGGGACGACGTGAACCAAATAAAAGACAAGACGCCGTCGTCTGAGGTGGAACGCAAGCCGATGAAAGCCGTCACTAGCAATAGGCACGACGTGACCCATACCCTTTTCCGTATATAGCCTACCTGTCCAAAGATGAAGTCCGTCCGACTGGTTTTCGGATAATTAACCGACTGTAAAAACTCCGTTTTTTTCATGGGTGGGGGTGCGTCAAAGGCTGTTGTTAGCTGCATTTTCAAGTTCTTCTTCACGAAAAGTCCTCCTTTCTTATAATCAATTCCAACTTGTCCAAAGCGCTTTTTATTCTTCTGTGAACCGCAAAGCGTGACAATCCGGTAATTTTACTTATCTCCAATAACGACAAATCGCTTGAAAACCGTAAAAGTATGATTTCCTGTAAATCTTTTGGCAGGGTGCCGACGGCCTGCCTTACCGCAATGGCCGTTTCCGTATGCTCCAAGTCGTTCGCTGCGGAAATGACTTCCGACACGTCGTCTAGGGACAGCGGCCTTATCTTTTTATAAGCGTCGATACACAGATTTTTTGCGATGGTGTAAAGGTACGCAAGGGGTTTCCCTTTGCTTATATAGGAATGTTGGCTGAAAAACTTCAGGAAGGTTTCCTGCGCCAAATCCTCCGCAACCTGTGGGTTCTTCACTTTAAAATAGCAGTACTTATAGATTTTGTCGTATTGGTCTTTCAGTTCCAAAGACATATGAAAACCTCCTCACACTAGGTATAACGAACCAGCGGCGGCAAATGTGCGGATGAGTTAGTAACTCCGAAAATATTATGATTTGAGCGACAAAAGGTCTTTTGTCGCTCTGATACCACGGACTTCTTCGCATTTCATGCTCCCGCAGTCCTAAAAACATTCGAAATTCGCCCTATCGGGCTACTTTCTCATGTTTTTGCGGGTCCCAAAGTCATGTGTTTTC
>QMCE01001089.1_pt1 | contig 14679 bp, 13 predicted proteins | sample 1821851 | NCBI WGS metagenome assembly QMCE01 (sample SAMN09453174, study PRJNA476694) | Termite gut metagenome, whole genome shotgun sequencing project. | isolation source: worker | host: Odontotermes sp. | place: South Africa:Pretoria | collected 2016-01-28 | reverse complement strand
CGTAATATCACCCGCTTGTTCCCGGCCGGCCAATTGCGGAAGTTTGTCGTTTTTGATCTCATACTGCATATACAAAGAGACCGAATCGTCCTCAAAGTGATAGAGATCGTTGTGAATGCCATAGCGTATACCGATCCCGCCTCCTTTCAGCACCTGAAAATAGGAATTAGCAGGGGTAAGCATAAAAGGGTATGCCACGAGGTTGGGGAAAAAATTTTTAATGAAATTGCCCTGGGGATCGGCCATCCACAAACCGGTGTATTTTTCGTCGATCCGGCTCGGAGTCATGTCGAACGAGGCGCATAAAAAATTCCCGTCGGGAAGAACGGTCATCTCCCGGATAAATCCGTTTTCGGGGGTGAAATCGTCAATCGCGTATCGGAATTCTCCGCCATCGACGGCATAAACAAGAATTCTTTTACTGATCGCGTCGTATATAATCACCGTACGTTCCCTCTCATTCACCATCACCGAACTCATATCGATGTATTCTTGCGGACCTCTGCCCCGATATCCTATCTGCGACAGAAATTTCCCGACGGCGTCAAAAAGATAGACTCTGCCGAATCGTTTATCGGCCACGACGATTTTGTCCGCGACAAAGAAGACCGTGGTGACCATCCCGATCAGGTTATCCGGGGATGTTTCGAGTTGAATAAACCGGACGGAATCCACACGTCCGGTCATGTCGATGCTCCGTCCGTCGGCTATTTCAGGATCGATCGTTAAAACCCGAGCCATATTTTGCTCTTTATGATTAACGCAAGCAGAGAGAAGGATGCAAAGAAGAAACAAAAGTTTTATTCTCATGGATATAAAATTAAGATGCGGAGGACTTAATATCATCCCGATATCAGATCCTCCGTCGATTTGTTACGGGAATTAAGCATCTCCACTTCCGCGGTTGATACAACTTACTACTCCATAATTACAGGCATCGGTATCAATACCCGGTCGGCGGCGTTTAACGCGTTGACGGTCAGGACGTTTAGGGAAGGCATACAGTCAAGAAATACAACGTCGTATGCGTCCTTGACATAATTTACAAACTTTTTAAGCACGTTCTCTCGGCTCATGGTGTTAATGAGGATATTTTCCATACCTGAGAGTTCTATGCTGGACGGTACAAAGTCCATACCCTGCGCGGATAGTATGTATTCGCGCTTCTGAAGCAGTTCGGAGTTCTCCGCTTTCCCGCCCGCACTGATTATACTCTGCATGACATGAGGCAGGGTAACGGGCAGTTCGTCCGGCTGCTGGCAGCCCAGCGCCATAGTCGCGTTGCCCTGCGGGTCGCAGTCGATAATTAGGACTTTAAGGCCCATCCGTGCAAGAGAAGCGCCGAGATTCAGTGTGAGGGTAGTCTTCCCGCACCCGCCCTTTTGGTTACTGATGGCGTAGGTGATACTCATATTTATCGTGGCTCCTTTCCTTTTTGTGAATAAAAATCGCGGCATAAAAAATGGACTAACGCGGCAATCCCTCTGTTTTCAATAGTTTTGAAACATCACAAAAAACAAAACAAATTACATTTGTTGCATCGCCAACCGAAAATGCACAAACACGTTATGCCAATGAATGGCATAACACGTTCAAAAATACGAACAACGAACGTTCGGAACAAGCCATAGTGCTTTGCAATGAGTCTTTGTTGATGCCTTTGATTTCGGCACTTTCCGATGAAGATGCGGCGAATGTTACGATGGGTTATCCGGTAAAACAAATGCCAATCGCAAATAGAGTGCGACAAGTTTTATCATCGCATTTGAATGAGTCAAAATCACCGAAAGACGTACTTTTGGGGCTTATTGAAACATTAAGATCCGAATTGAAAACCGACATGACGACGGTTGACCAGCTCTATCAGGAAGCGACCTTTCGTGTTGTTTTGCAGTTAAACAGGATAGTGGATTTAATTCAAAATCATCAATTGGAATTATCGCCGAAAAGTCTGCAACGCTTGATAGACCAAATGTTGAGTGTGTTGACTGTTCCGTTTTTAGGCGAACCGGTTTTGGGTACGCAAATCATGGGTGTTTTGGAAACCCGGAATTTGGATTTTAAGAACGTAATCATGCTTTCCGTGAATGAAGGCATGTTGCCGAAATCCGCGAACGACGGTTCTTTCATTCCCTATACCTTGCGAAAAGCCTTCGGCATGACAATTCCTGAGCACAAAACATCTGTGTATGCGTATTATTTTTTCCGTTTGATGCAACGTGCGGAAAACGTCGCATTGGTTTACAATACAGCGACAGAAGGCTTAAATCGTGGCGAAATGAGCCGGTTTATGCTGCAATTGATGATTGAAAACGGGTTTGAAATTAAACACGAAACCTTATCCACCGCTACTGTTGAATTGCAACAATCTCGAAAAATTGATATTCCGGCAACACCGGAAATCCGAAATATTTTATTGGAAAAATACGGCAAAGATGCGAAAGGTACGGGTTTGTCGCCTTCTGCCATCAATACATTTTTGACTTGTAAGTTGAAATTTTATTTGCGTTACATCATCGGTTTGGAAGCGAAAAAACCTGATGTGGCGGATTTGGATAGCGCTACGATTGGCACATGGTTTCATCGAAGTGCGGAAATATTGTATCGAAAAATATCCAATCAATTAAATTTCGATGAAGAAAATAAATTTGTTGAATTTTCGGAAACTATTGTCAATTCTGATGATTTGAAGATTTATTTAGATGATGAAAAACGTGAACAGTTGGTGGATATGGCGTTTGTTTACGAACAATATTTGGGCAAAAATGCCATCCGTAGGGACACAAAATTTTGTATCCCCACAGAAAAAATTCCCGATTACACAGGCGAAGAATTAATTGTCCGCCGATTGTTGAGCGATAATCTGAAACGCCTGATATTATTAGACATTCACAAATCGCCGTTCACACTTTTGGCAATGGAAAAAAAGATTTCCGAAGTCCTGAGGGTTGATAATATTGCAATTAAAATTGGTGGTTATATCGACCGAATGGATAATATCGACGGCTATTTGCGCATTGTCGATTACAAAACCGGCGGACGTTTGAAAATGCTGAAAGCCGACAAATTGCAAGAGTTGTTTGATGAAAAAAAGATTACTGAAAATCGAAATTATTTGCAAGCGCTAATTTATAGTTTTTTGATTTCAAAAAATATTAAAAATCGTCGTATCCTTCCGTGTTTGCTGCATATTCATGATGCACATAAATCCAATTATTCGCCTGCGTTTTTGCCTAATGATTTTAATGAGATTTCAGTAGAATTTGAAGAATATTTTATCCATACATTAAACGAAATATTTAATCCGAATACTGAATTTTGTGCGACGGAAACGCTTGCAAATTGCCGATATTGCGACTATTTGGATTTATGTCGAAAAAAGGAAATAACTTATTAACCCATAAAATCAAACGTCATGAAAACTATCCAAATCCTTAAAAACGGGCCTTACTTGGTAAGTGCAGACATTCCTTTGAAAAAAATGAACATCAATCCGTTTGAACCGGTTCATCTAAAAGACTACGACATTACGCCTTTTGTTCACGATGGACATTATGCGTTGTGCCGTTGCGGTCAAAGCCGGAATGCGCCTTTTTGTGATGGAGCGCACGTGAAAGCTCAATTTGATGGCACAGAAACTGCGGACAAATCGCCTTACGTTAATCGTGCTGATGTGTTTGAAGGCGAAACGATGCAACTTTTAGACGATGATCGATGTGCTTTTGCGCGTTTTTGCCATCGTCGGCACGGAAGCGTTTGGGAATTATTGGAAAAAGATGACGTAACTTATAAGCAGGATATCATCGAAGGTGCTTCGCTTTGTCCGACAGGACGTCTTACAGCTATGGACGAAAAAGGCATGTATGAAAATAAATACGAACCTCAGATTATTGTGGCCGAAGATCCGCGCAAAGGTGTGAGTGCCGGATTATTCGTACAAGGCGATATTACGTTGATTGGCGCAGACGGCACAAAGTATGAAGTTCGAAACCGCATGGCTTTGTGCCGCTGTGGAGCATCTCGGAATAAACCGTTTTGCGATGCATCGCATGTGCCGTGTGAATATCACGCAGAGTACGGAAAAGAAGGATAAGTATTTTTACAAATATCCTATCGTGGTTTCAATTCCGAGCCTCCTGATACATCTCTTTCGACAATTCTTGGATCTCCATCGTAGCGTAGCAGACTTGCACCGGACAGGTCAACCGAAAGGGTTTTAAGTACGGTGTAATAAGCTTCGCTTGCGCCGGACAGATCGGCTTCTAAATGATCGCAAACCATGTCGTAGCCGTAGGCTTCGCTTGCGCCGGACAAGTCGATTTCAAGACTTTCGCATACCCCCGTCAAACGGAGTTCTGATGCTCCATTGAGTTCTGCATCAATCCTCTGTGCTGTTATTTCTCCGATGCACGTTGATGCGCCACTTAATTGAATTTCTAAATTATTATATGTGTTATCTTCTGTGTTGAATATACTACATTCCGAACCTCCCGAAAGAGACACTTTTCTCAAATCTCGAACAGTTAGGTGAATGGTAACTTCCGGATGATGCCCTACGAACGAAACGTTTTCAAAATGCGCATGGATAACGCCATTCGATTGCCGGAGAGTAAGGTAAGGACGCACATTATCGTCAATATACACGATACATTTGTCTGTATCGCCTTGATTGATGATGACTTTGGTGCCGTGGGACGCATCAATACCGGTAATGGCATTGTTGAATGTATAAGTTTCTGAAACGATTTGTCCGGATGGGCGAACGCGGTGATGCTTTTCGCATGAACAGAAAAAAAGGAGGGAAATTAGGCTGATGGAGAATATGGTTTTCATTGTTGTTTTTATTGTTTAGTTGTTTAATCGTTTAATTGTTTGGTGGGTTAAAGGGTTAATGCTCGCTTTGCGAGCGGTTAAAAGGTTAAGGGTTTTTCTACTTTTAACCTTTTAACCCTTTACCCTTTTTACCTTTTATAGACGGATGGATAGACCAAAATCCAAGCCAAATTCATAAGAAGCCGACAGGTTTTCGTTCCATTTGTGTCCGGTGTGTTCTATCCACAAGTTGTAGCTCGGTGTGATTTTCAAGCCGATTTTGTCGCCCCAGTAATAGGCTAAGCCGCAACTTACGGTCATCCAATTATCGTGATAATTATCATCCCAATCGCTTTGGTAGTATCCGGAGCTATTGCCATAGATTGCGCTTTGCAGATAGAGCGAGCCTTTGAGACGAGTGCTGTTTCCAAAGCCAAATCGTGTGTCAAGGTTGCCGTCTTTCCAACTTGTTCCAATGCCGATGATACCATGGAATATAGAGCCTCCAATGCGATAGGTCAGATAGGTTGAACCACGCAAATTTGCACTTAATTCTAACTCTTGAAAACGGTCTTTTTTCAAGAAATTAAACACTCCGATAGAAATTCCTTTATGAATGGTATCAACTTTGTTAAACAGTCCGATTTGCACGCCAGAAAGGGTTTTCGTGCTGTTGATAAGTCCGATTTGCACGCCGTTTACATGTTTCGCGCGATTGAAAATACCTGCCCATTGTCCGCCTTGCACATATTGAGCCTCGTTCGCAATACCACTTGCTTGCATGCCGGCAACCGAATCGGCCGCATTGTAAATTCCGGCTGCTTGCACACCCTTGACATTGTCTGCAAGATTTGCGATACCTGCCCATTGAATGCCTTTGACATCTTGCGACTGGTTCAAAATTCCTGCCCATTGAATGCCTGTCACATTCTTGCTGAAATTGCAAATTCCTGCCCATTGGATACCCGCCACTTCTCCGGTAATGTTGAGCAGTCCTGCCCATTGAATACCGTTCATGGATCCGTTGACCTGATTGTAAAGCATCGACCATTGAAGGCCATTTATCTCGCCTGCAACATCGGTCAGAAATCCGGCGGAAAAGTTGAATGAATACTCATTCGACTGTTTGCCGTAAATCGAGATCGGATAGGCAAAACCGATGTTTAACGGTGCGAACTTCAACGGTGGATTTTGTGAATTTGTGTCCGTGAGTACAACATCCTTAATAACGGTGTCGGTTGTAACAACCGGCTCGTTCGGAATTTGAGATTTAGAAACATTGTCTTGCGCCACAAGGGTTGTAACGCTTGAAATTGCGGCAGCAGTCCCCACCGCAAAATTGCGGATAAGCTTATTGGCCGATTTTTTGAAATTGTTCATAATAGATGAATGTTTAATTTGTTCTTCATCTAATATGATGCTATCTTTTGAAAAGGTTGCATTTTTTTCTTCAAAAAAATTTTCAGAGGGGGGAGCAGGGGCAGGACGTTTTACGGTTACACGAATCGTATCATAAATAAAAATGGTATCACGTTTAGCCTGTGCAAAAACGCTTGCACAGAGCCAAGAACAAAGAAATGTTAGGCAAAATTTAGTCTTCATAAATGGTATCAATAATAGTTGTTTTTTTGATGACGACCGGCGGCAAATCTTCTTCGACAGGTGCAGATTCCGATTCGCCTTGTTCCTCAACAGTGTCGTAGGTTGGCGCAATCGGTTTGATGACCGGTGTTTCAACCGTATCATCAATCCAAACCGGTTCAATGGGTTGTTCGTATTCTATGGTGGTTTGCTCGTCCGTAGAATGGTCGGAAGAGGATTCTGTTGTGGCTTGATAGGCAATGGTTCCAACGACTATTGCACCTCCGCCGACAGCGGCAGCAATACCCGTTATTACGCCCGTCGAAAGTCCAATGGAAACAGATGTGCTTGCCATTGTTTCAAGTCCCGGAGGTATCGGCGGAACAGGCAATGTAAAATTCGCAAATGCGTTGTGATACATCGCATCAATGGGGTTTGCCTTGGCAAACAACGCCGAAAACCATGCGAAAACAAAGATTGATTTTTTCCGATGTTTTTTCATATCTAACGCTTTTTGATAAAGAAGGTCCTGCAATTTTTTCCGGGCGCGATTCAAATGTGATTTCGATGTGCCTTCCGAGATATTTAGTTGGTTAGCAATATCTTTATGTGAATAACCGTCCACAACATAAAGATAAAACACTACACGGTGATGATCGGGCAACAAATTGGCGGTTTCCAACAAATCATCTTGCGAAAATTCGGCTTTTTGAATGATTTGAAAGGCCGTTGCATCGTCTGTTTGCTCAATTTCGTCGGGCAAGGCTTCAATGCGTTCGTCTAATCCCGTGTAAATCGGATTTTTAACACGCAGACACATCAGTGATTCGTTCACTACAATGCGTCTCAACCATGCTTCAAAAACGCCTGTTCCCTTAAAGGTTTCGGCTTTTTGAATAGCTGTTACAAAGGCATTTTGGACAATATCCTCTGCCTGCCGACGGTCTTTAACATACCGATAAGCCACTCCGAGCAAGGTTCCGGCTTCTTGCTCATAAACGCGCGTCCAATGGATTTTTTGCATATACTTCTATTTTAATGATGCGAAATTTTGAAAAGGTTGCAGTTGAATGTAAAATTTTTTACAAAGATACAAATTTTCAAACATTTTTAACATTTAATTTTCAAATTTCAATTATTTTTTGTAACTTTGAAAGATGAAATTTTCAGAAATCATACAACCTATTGAACCATCGTTGCATTTATTCAGGCAAGAATTTTCAAACACCTTGCATGCTGCAATGCCTTTGCTTAATGATGTTTTCAACCATATCCGGTCGTCGCAAGGTAAACAAATTCGGCCGGTTTTAATTCTATTATCCGCAGAAATTTGTGGGAAACTGACGCCGAAAACCTACCGTAGTGCTGTATTAACAGAAATGTTGCATGTGGCGACATTACTTCATGATGATGTTGTTGACCAAGCGGAATTTCGGCGAAATCAACCATCGGTTAATGCCAAATGGAATAATAAAATAGCCGTTTTGGCCGGTGATTATCTCTTTGCGGAAACGCTGAAAGTTGCTGTTAAACACAACGATTACGATTTGTTGGAACTCATGACTGAGGCCATTCGGCAAGTTAGTGAAGGCGAACTTATACAGTTGCAAAACGCTGCAAATACAGATATTTCCGAAGATATTTACTACGATATTATCAGTAAAAAAACGGCATCGCTCTTTGCTGCAGCCTGTGCCTGCGGTGCTCTTTCGGCATACACAAACGAGAATAATGTTTTAAACTTTCATCAAATCGGTTGGCATCTCGGCATGGCGTTTCAGATCAAGGACGATCTTCTGGACATCTTGCCAAATGCGGAAAGCGGGAAATCCAAAGGGAATGATATTCGTGAACAAAAACTCACTTTACCGTTTATTCATTATTTGAAAACAGCGTCCGAAACCGAGAAAAAAACAACGTTGGATATCGTCCAAAACCATTATGAAAATCCGGAAAAAATTCAATCGTTGGTTCAGCAAATTTTGAATAGTAAAAGTTTGATTTATACCGAATCAAAAATAGCCGAACATCTTGAAAAAGCAGGTGTTTTGCTTAAAGCGTTTCCAAATGGAGTTGGAAAAACAACCTTACAAAATCTCATGAATTTTATTGCAAATAGAAACCATTAAAATATTTGAACTATGGCTAAAACAACTAAACTCCCGAAAATCTTCGTGCTCGACACCAATGTGATTTTGCACGATTACAACTGCATTAGTAACTTTCAAGATAACGATATTGTGCTTCCGGTTGTGGTGCTTGAAGAATTGGATAAATTCAAAAAAGGCAACGAACAAATTAATTATAATGCGCGAGCTTTCATTCGCATTATTGACGAAATGTCGGGCGACAAATTGTTCAACGGTGGAATTTCGTTGGGAAAAGGTCTTGGAACTCTCCGTATTGCGCTTGGACAGCCGTTTCCGGACGAAATTCTGAAATCATTTTATGATGATGTGCCTGATCATCGCATTTTGGCGATTGCATATCATGAGGCGAAAACCAATCCGAATCGCTATGTTGCGCTTGTAAGTAAGGATGTGAACCTCCGTGTCAAAGCGAAATCATTAGGTATTGCAGCGGAAGATTATCTGACCGATAAGGTGCAGGATATGGAAAGTCTGGAATTGAAAGCGGGCGCTGTAACCGTTGATGTTTCTGATGATGGCATACTTAATCAATTTTATTCTGACGGAAAAATTGATGCGAAAGCATTGAAAAATGTTAAGCCTGTTGCCAACCAATTTTTTGTGTTGAAATACGGCAATAGCAGTGCTATGGCGAGATACGACAAAACGTCAGAACATTTTGTTCGTATTGAAAAACAGCGTTGCTATGGTATAGAACCACGAAATTCCGAACAAACTTTTGCAATGGATGCGCTTCTTAATCCCAATGTGCAATTAGCTTCGCTTACCGGTATGGCAGGAACCGGAAAAACCCTGTTGGCGGTGGCTGCAGCGCTTCAACAAGAGGCTAATTTTGATCAAATTTTATTGGCACGTCCTGTGATTCCCTTGCAAAATCAGGAAATCGGATTTTTGCCGGGAGATATAAAAGAAAAAATCGGGCCTTATATGTTGCCGCTTTTCGATAATATTGCGTTCATCAAAAGTCGCTTCAAATCTAACACAAAAGAGGTTTTGAAAATTGATGAACTGTTGCGTACCGAAAAAATGAATATCTCGCCATTGGCTTATATTCGTGGACGTAGTTTGAGCAATACGTTTTTCATTATTGATGAAGCGCAAAATCTCACGCCACACGAAATCAAAACCATCATCACCAGAGCCGGTGAAAATACCAAAATTATTTTGACGGGCGATATTTTCCAAATTGATTCGCCTTACTTGGATCAGCGTTCCAACGGAATTACCTACTTGACGGATAAAATGCACGGACAAGATTTATTTGCGCATGTCAATCTCGTGAAAGGCGAACGTAGTCCGTTGGCGGAATTAGCCGGAAACATCTTATGATTGTAGAGATAGAGCGGCATTCGGGGTTTTGTTTTGGTGTGGTTTCGGCGATTCAACGTGCGGAAAAAGAGTTGCAGAACGGTAAAACATTGTATTGCTTGGGCGATATTGTTCATAATAGTGCGGAAGTGGAACGTCTTGCTAATTGCGGACTTCACGTGATCTCGCATGATGAATTTGGAAAATTATCCAATTGCAAAGTATTAATTCGTGCACATGGCGAACCTCCGGAAACCTACGCCATTGCAAAGAAACAAAACATCACGCTGATTGATGCAACATGTCCGATTGTGCTGAAATTGCAACAACGCATTCGTGAAGGTTATGAAACGATGCAAAATGCCGGCGGACAAGTATTGATTTACGGCAAACCCGGCCACGCTGAAGTAGTAGGATTGGAGGGGCAAACCGAACATCACGCCATTGTTGTGAACGATGAATCCGACTTGCAATATATGGATTTTTCAAAACCAATCCGTCTCTATTCGCAAACTACAAAAAGCAAAGAAGGTTACGAAAAATTACAACAAAATATTGTAGAACGACTTCCCGAAAATGCCGATTTTATTGCTTTTGATACGATTTGTGGACAAGTGGCTAATCGTGCCAAAGAACTCAGTGAGTTTTGCAAAAAACACGAATTGATTTTATTTGTAAGTGGAAAAAACAGTTCAAACGGCAAATATTTATTCGACCTTTGCAAACGCGCCAATACAAATACGCATTTCATTTCAGACGCTTCCGAACTGCAACCCGAATGGTTCAAATCCACTGCTTCCATAGGCATTTGCGGAGCAACGTCAACTCCCATGTGGTTGATGGAACATGTGGCAAAACAGATTTTAACATGTATCTAAAATCGCTTAATATAACCAACTTCAAGAACTACGCAGAAATTGCATTGGATTTTTCGCCGAATATTAATTGTTTTGCGGGAAACAATGGTGTTGGGAAAACGAATTTGTTAGATGCGATTCATTATTTGTCGTTTTGCAAGAGTTATGTGCAGAGCAGCGATATGCAAAATATCAAACATAACGAAGATTTTTTTGCTATTCACGGAACCTTTGAAAAATCAGGGCAAACAGACGCCGTATCGTGTATTCAAAAACGTGGTGCACGAAAAATTATGCGCTTGAATAAAAAAGATTATGAACGGTTTTCGGAGCATATCGGCTTGTTTCCGGTGGTGATGATTTCGCCGTATGATAGCGATTTGATTAATGATGGCAGTGATGTGCGGCGCAAATTTATGGACGTGGTCATTTCGCAATTCGACAAATCTTATTTGGATAATCTGATTGCTTACAACCAAGCGCTTGAGCAACGAAACAAATTTTTGAAATCCGATCATTTCGACCCGATGCTTTGTGAAGTTTTCGATCAACAATTAGTTCAATACGGCTCGAAAATTTTTGAATCTCGAACGAATTTTCTTAATCAATTTTCTCCGTTGTTTCAACATTATTTTGATATTCTTTCTAACGGTTCGGAACATGTTGAGATCCTTTATAATTCACAGTTACAGGAGGAGTTGCCGTTTTTGGATCAACTCCAAAATCAGCAACAAAAAGATCGAATTTTACAATATACATCTGTGGGTGTTCATAAAGATGATTTAGCATTATTGATTGATCATTTTCCTGTGAAAAAATTCGGTTCGCAAGGTCAGCAAAAATCGTTCACGCTTGCTATGCGACTGGCGCAGCTGGAATTTACCAAGCAACAAAACGGCTATTTCCCCATTCTGCTTTTAGATGATGTTTTTGATAAATTGGATAATTCGCGTGTTCATCAATTGCTTGAATTGGTAGGGCACAACGACTTTGGACAAGTGTTTATTACCGACACCGATGCACACCGTTTGGAACGAATTTTGAAAGAACAGAATATCGCATTTAAATTATTTGATATTGCCGAAAATAATATTGTAAACCATGTCGAATCCCACGCCGATAGCAACTTTGATTAAAGCATTTGCAAAAATTCACAACAAGCAACATTTGTTTGATGAAGCGCAGGCTGTGAATATTTGGAAGTCTTTGATGTCGCCTGAAACCCTTTCACATACATTGAAAGTGGAAATGCAAAACGGTATTTTATTTGTTAAAGTGGATTCGCCGGCATTAAAAAATAATTTACGTTTTGAAGAGGAACAAGTGCGTCAGAAAATCAATGCACAGTTTTCACAAGAAGTGGTCAAAACCATTGCTATCCTTTAATTTGAGGAGTTTTGTAAATGTTGGTTTTTCAAGGCGTCTAAAACTAAATGGTCTCGATTATACACATCGGGAAATATTTGCAATTCTCCGCTTTCATTAATCGATGCGGTTTTATAGTCGATAATGATTGGAATTTTTGTTTTGAAAAATAAATTTACGGTTTTCAATGGCAATGCTTCACTGTTATTCAAACCTATGGTTTCTCTAAGATAAGCCATATCATATTTGGGAACGTCCGAAAGCAAAATATGCGCCAATTCCAAGTAATTTTCAACCCTTACACACCCATGGCTTACGGCACGATCCTGACGAGCATAATCCCTTTTTGACGGCGTATCGTGTAAATAAACGCTGAACTTATTCGGAAACATAAATTTCATTTTTCCCATTGCATTTTTTTCGCCCGCAGATTGTTCAATTCGATAAGGAAAATTCGTGGGAGAAACATCTGTCCAATCCACGCTATACGGGTCGATCAACACATTGCCACGATACACGTGATACCCCATTTTATCCAAATAACTCGGATCTTTTTGGATATTGCGCAAAATTTCATTTTTTGCAATCGTGCTCGGAACACGCCATTGCGGATTTAAGGTCAAATAGGTGATGGCATCTTTGAGTATGGGTGTTTCGTTATGTCGTGGTTTGGGGGTTGTTTCCGGATTTTTCAAATAGTTTTGATAAAGTCCGGAGTATGTTTTTGTACGGCGAATACCTACACAAACTTTTGACGACATCAAGACAGAATTTGATTGTAATACGACCAACCGAAAAGCCGGAATATTCACGTAAACCATTCGGGTTGTGTCCGTAAATAAAGGATTCCAGCGCCAACGCTCCAAATTAACTCGTAAGATATTTAAGGTGTCAATATCTTTATTTGTCCTTGATTTTTCGGGTTTTTCCAAACGTTTGACATATTCGTATTGAAGCGCTCTATAAGGCGTATTCGAAGGAATTAAATCTTCAAAAAACGCCTCTAAATCATCGGCGTCAAATACGTCAAAAGGCTCTAAAACCGTATCATTCGGAGGAATGAAATAATAATAATCGACACAGCTCAACGGATCAAAACAACCTTGTTTGAGATGTTTGCTCAATAGCATCAAACCATCGGCAAGCAACATTTCGCTTTCCGCCCAGAGTTGGTAATTGATTTCTCCTGTTTGAAAATAGAGAAATGACAAGTTTTCCAAATTGGTTGCCAATTGGTCGTAATGATAGGTATTTCGATTTAATCCATGTGTTTCCGCAGCGGCTAAAACATTTAAATATTCCACATTTTGCGAGATGTCCGGAGTTAAAATCCAATGAGGTTGATAGTCGTGCGAAACATAGTAACCACGCACCAATTCGGGCTGCCGTAACACATTATCGGAAACGAAATAATCAAAATAATTCTCAATTTCCGAAACAAGCAAACCATAATCAAATTTAGTTTGATCGACGGTTTTTGAGTTTTTCGGACGTTCAATATATTCAACAACGATAATCTGTCCTTTTCGCTGTGGCGCTTGGCACGCCGCCAATCCCAGCAAAAGAAGTCCTGTTATCCATCGAAATTTGACCAATTTAGAACGGTAAATCGTTAGCAGGTTCGTTGGAAAAGGTTACTCCATCTAAATTTTCTGTGGGTATTGGACTTGCCGGCGCCGGTGCTGAATTTGAGTATGCCGGTGTTGGAGCAGAAATGCCATCATCGGACGTACGCTCAATACGCCAAGCACGCAATTCGGTGTACCAACGTGCATTATGTTCACGAGATTCAATATTAAACGACACTTTGACCATATCGCTCATGCTGAATTTACGCAACATATCTACTTTATCGCCCCATGTGCTAAAACAAGCTTTCTTGGGGAATTGTTCTTTAGTTTCAATAACAAATTCTTGCTTAATCCATGGGCCTTTAGCGCCTTGTCCGGTTTGTTCGGGAAGAATTTTAATGAGTTGTCCGGTAATATCCATAAAGTTAATTTTCTGCAAAGATACGAATTAAAATTGAAAACAGCAAAGATTATTGGGAAATTTTAGGGGAAGATGATATAAATTTGCATATTTCAAATATTTTTCGTACCTTTGCACCGCAAATTTGTTGCCTTGGTGGTGGAATTGGTAGACACGCAGGACTTAAAATCCTGTTTCCGTTGAGGAAGTGCGGGTTCAAGTCCCGCCCGAGGTACAAAACAGAACAGTGAAGTAGAGAAGAGAATTGCAGGCATGCGAATTTTGTACGGAAGATTTTGGAGGGGCGAGAGCCTCTTTTTTCTTAATTGACAATTGAGAATTGAAAATTGAAAATTGAGAAAGAGACTTGCCGGATGAAAAAAATAAATACATAATGAACTAAATAAAAAAAATTGCAAAAAAAATAATTCTCAATTCTCAATTGTCAATTCTCAATTCTCAATTAAAATGATATCAGAACAAGCCATACGAACCCTAATCGCCGAACATCTCGCAAGTAACGAAGATGTGTTTTTGGTGGATTGCCGTGTGAAAACCGACAATAAAATTCGTGTGTTTATTGATAGCGAACGTGGGGTAACGATTGAGGATTGCATCGCTTTGAGCCGTCATAT
>QMCE01001405.1_pt1 | contig 14683 bp, 11 predicted proteins | sample 1821851 | NCBI WGS metagenome assembly QMCE01 (sample SAMN09453174, study PRJNA476694) | Termite gut metagenome, whole genome shotgun sequencing project. | isolation source: worker | host: Odontotermes sp. | place: South Africa:Pretoria | collected 2016-01-28 | reverse complement strand
GGTTCCAATTTGTTGTAGAGCGTGGCGAGGGAAATGCCCAATTGCGCCGCGGCCTTCTTCTTTCCTTCCACGGAATCCCCGTATGTCGAGACAGCCTGCCGGATTTCCCGCATCTCGAACGCGCGTATCCGTTCCTTCAGGCAGGGCATGCGGAGCGTGCCCTTGCGCGAGCATTCGAGCGGAATCCTAGGCGGAAGGTGCGGGATGTCGATGACATGGCCTTCGGCATGGAAGGCGGCGAATTCGACGGAGTTTTTCAACTCGCGGATATTGCCCGGCCAGTCGTAGCCGGCAAGAAGGGGAAGAACCGCGCTCCCGAAGACAAGCGGCGTCTTTTCGCTTTGCACGACAGCGTCGAGAAAATGCTCGGCAAGGGGGATGACGTCTCCCCTCCGTTCCCGGAGCGGCGGGAGGTTGAGCGGGATGACGGCTATTCGGTAATACAGGTCCTCCCGGAAACGTCTTGCCGCCACCATGTCTTCCAGACGCTTGTTGGTTGCGGCGATGATGCGGACATCGACGGAAATCTCCGCCTTGCCGCCCACCCGGCGTATGGTTTTTTCCTGAAGCGCGCGCAGCAGCCGCGACTGTATCTGGAGGTCCATCTCCGATATTTCGTCGAGAAAAATGGTGCCGCCGTCGGCGATTTCGAACATGCCGGATTTGCCGCCCTTTTTCGCGCCGGTGAAGGCGCCTTCCTCATAGCCGAACAGTTCGCTTTCGAGAAGGTTGGCGTCGAAGGCGGCGCAGTTGAGGGCGACGAAGGGAAATTCGCGCCGCCGGCTTTCGTTGTGGATGGAGTTTGCGTAGAGTTCCTTCCCCGTGCCGCTCTCGCCCGTGATCAGGGCGCTGAGGCCTTTCGCGGCGATGCGCTTCGCCAGTTCGATGCAGGCGGAGGAGGCGGGGTCTGCATAGACTATCTGGTCGAACGTGTATTTCGCCGTCTTCTCCACCTTGATGTAGTTTGAAAGCATCCGGAGATTCGACTGGAAAGTTTCCCATTCCTTGTTCAGCGCAAAAACGTCGTTCGCCTCGATGACAGTCGAAATGCCGCCGATGACGACGTTGCCGGCGTCCCGGATGGGGTACATGTTGGTCATGTAGGCGACGCCGTCGTAAAAGCGGGGGGCGCGCATCACCCGCCTTCCGGATTTGACGACGTTTGTGAGGCGGCTGCCGGGGCGGATCGACTGGAGCGGCTGCCCCACAATCGTCTGCGGGTCGACGCCGGTTATCGAGGTGTATGCGGGGTTGACGTATTGGACAATCCCGTCCGCGTCGATGATGAGTATGCCCTCCTTCATCGTGTCGAACACCATCCGTGTCAGATCCTGTATTTCCATTCCGTTGCCTTTTCTGCCGCATGCATATGGTGGACAGACTGCTCATCGCGACGCCGGCAAGGAATAGTATGCAAATATATGACCAAAACCCAAGAGTGTTCATCCCATGGCGTTGCACAGCGCTATGGAGCGGGAATGATCGCTTCGCTGCGTTATTCTCAAGAGTCATCCCAATCCAGCGATCCCCGGACGCGTGAACGCCGCTACGATCCCCATCATGGAAACGAACGAACCGGCGGCCCAATGTGCCGCCCAGCCCACGGATAAAGAGGTCTGCGACTTCGCTCTCGTCCTCGCCATCGACGAACATCTCCGAGGAATATTGGGACGAAGCGATGGATGTCCTCGGCGCCTGGACGCTCGATCACGCTAACGGCTGGCTCGAAAAAATCAAGGCGGCGACAGGCGTGTTGAATCTGAAACGCTATGATGCGCAGGAATGGTGCAGGACGTTTTCGCCAAACGACCCGGCATGCGACTATAGCCGTTTTGTCAGTGCCGCCGAATCACACTACAAGCATGTGGCGGAATTCGCCCACTTCGGTTGACGGTTGATTCAGAAAAATACACATGAACCTATACCGCTCCCACTTTGAATTTCGGTAAAAGCTGTTTATGCGCACCTCACAGCACCCACTTGCCCGCAGCGGACAGCGCTCCGCGCAAATCCCCGTTCATCGACATGACGGCTTCGCGCGCCGCCGGCTGCCATTCATCAGGATTGGACGCCTTTTTCCACGCGCCCAATATCGTTCTGCTCGCATTCACCACGGCCCCGCTTCCGTCCTTCCTGAACGCGGCCGTCACATCCGCAGCCGTTCCGCCCTGCGCCCCGTATCCGGGGATCAGGAAGGGCGTCTCCGGCATCAATTCCCGATACCGACCCAATTCATCAGGATGCGTCGCCCCCACAACAGCCCCGACCGAAGAGAGCCCGCTCCGCGTCCCCGCATACGCCGCGCCCCACTGTTTCACCAGCCCGGCTACCCGCTCCGCCACCGTCTCCCCGCCCTCGATCCGCAAATTCTGCACCTCCGAACTTGACGGGTTGCTGGTCTTGACCAGCACAAACATCCCCTGCCCCTTCCCGCAGCCCCGTTCGATAAACGGAACCACGGAATCGCTTCCGAGATACGGATTGAGCGTCAGCGCGTCGTGCGGCCCGAGCAGCGCCCCAACCGTTTCCTGAAACAGCTCCGGCGGCATATCCGAGACGTCTTTCAGGGAAACTCTCGGCGCGTCCAGCAGGCCTTCCGCATACGCGGCTGCGGTCGAGCCGATGTCGCCCCGTTTCACATCCCCAATCACAAGCAGACCCATATCCGACGCGGTCAGGCAGACTGATTTGTAAATCGACAATCCATGCATCCCGAACGCCTCGAAGAACGCGATGTTCGGTTTTATGGCCGGGACCAAATCGCTCACAGCCGTGACGATTCCGAGGCAGTAATCGCTCAGCGCCGAATACAGCCCGGACGCGCCTTCCGTCGCCCGCTGCGCCAGGTGCGGCGGAAGCAGCGCGAGCGTGGGGTCGATCCCCACGACAGCCACGCTTTTCTTTTCCCGGACGGCGGCGTCCAGCCGGTCGCCGAACAAGTCGTTAGTGCTCATCTGTTTTTTCCTCGAAAAACGGCGCTGTCGCTTCAAGCAAATCCGGCAATGCCTGTTCGACCGTGTTCCACACAACAACCCAGTCGACAGCTCCATAATCATGAACAAGAATGTTCCGCATGCCTCGCGCCTGGCGCAGAGGAATGCGGGGATGCGCTTCGCAGAATTCGGGATGTTTTTTGCACAAAACCGACGCCGCTTCGCCAATGATGCCCAATCGCCGGGCAACGACATCCTGAACGTCCAGACTGTCCGGATCGATAAACTCCTCGCGGGTGACGCCGCGCACGCGGTCGACAATCCGCCGCGCGGAAACATCGATGTCGCGAAGGAGTTTCAGAACGCGGGGATCGACGCCGCTCACAGGCTCACCGCCTCGCTCAACAGGGCGTCGCGCATGGCCGCGTCCATCCGGCTCCCGGAGGAAATGACGTCCACCGGCACGCCCAGCAGCTCCTCAAGGTCTTCCCGCAGCCCGCCCAGATCGAAAAGAGTCGCTTCGGGACCCGGTTCAACCAGAAAATCAATATCGCTTTTCTCCGAATCCTCGCCCCGCGCAACCGACCCGCACACCCGGAGAGCGGCGAGCCTCGGATACTGTTTCATGATCCGCTTGACGTCTTCCCTGTGCGTTTGCAGCATTGTGGACGGCAGCATGGCATATCCCGATCGAGAAAATGCTCATTTTGCAAAACTTCAGTTTCTACAATGAAAACGCCCCGCCCTGATCGGCCGACGTCACATGATGCGAATAGCGGGCCAGCCAGCCGTGACGCACCTTGGAGACAAACGGCGGCAGCTTCGCGAGGCGTTTGGCGATCTCACTGTCCGGGACGTCCAGCCTCACAACGCATTCGTCCGCGTCGATGACGATCCGCTCCCCGTCCCGCACCACGGCGATCGGCCCGCCGGCGGCCGCTTCGGGGCTCACGTGGCCGATGCACAGGCCGCGCGTCCCGCCGCTGAACCGCCCGTCCGTCACAAGGGCGGCCCGAATCCCCGCCCCCTGAATCGCGGCTGTGGGACTGAGCATTTCCTGCATGCCCGGCCCGCCCCTCGGGCCTTCATAGCGGATCACCACCACGTCCCCGTCCTTCACCCTTCCCGCCAGTATGCCGTCGCGCGCGCTTTCCTCGGATTCGAACACCCTGGCCGGGCCGGCGAACGTCCGCATGTCGTCCGCCACGCCGACAGTCTTCACCACAGCGCCCCCGGGCGCGATGTTCCCGAACAGCACGGCCAAGCCGCCCTCGCGCGAAAACGGCTCCCGCGCGGTCCGGATCACATAGCCGTCCGGCTTCGGCGCGCCGCGCACCGCGTCCCCCAGCGTTCCCGAAACAGTCGGCGCGTCCATACGGAGGCCGGCCTTTGTCTTCGAGGCGATCTCCTTCAAAATCGCGGGAATGCCCCCGACCCTGTCTATGTCCTCCATATGCACCTCGGGACGCGAAGGAGACACCTTGCACACGCACGGCGTTCTCCGGGACAGCATCCCGATTCGCTTCAGGTCGTACCCCACGCCGGCCTCATGCGCCAGGGCGAGCGTGTGGAGAATCGTGTTCGTCGATCCGCCCATTGCCATGTCGCAGATGAAGGCGTTGTCTATGCTTGTCTGGTTGATGACGTCCAGCGGGCGGACATCCTGTTCAATGCAGCGCTTCAGCGTCCGCGCCGCGTCCCGCGCCAGGGAGAGGCGCGCCGGATTGAGCTTCCGTTTCGTTTTCGCCTTGTCCGCCCACATCTCGGCCGGAATCGTCCCGTTGCCCGGAAGCGCCAGGCCGATGACCTCCCCGAGGCAGTTCATCGAATTCGCCGTAAACATCCCCGCGCACGAACCGCATCCGGGGCACGCCGTTTTCGCCATTTTTTCCAGCCCCGCCATCGACATCCTTCCGGCGGCGTGTTTGCCCACAGCCTCGAAAATGGAAATAAGGTCGGTGTTGTCCCTGCTCGCCAGCATGGGGCCGCCGCTCACGTACACCGCGGGGATGTTCATGCGCGCCATGGCGTTGTACATGCCGGGGACGATTTTGTCGCAATTGCCTATCCCGATCCAGCCGTCGCAGGGATGGGCGGACAGAACGGTTTCGATCTGATCGGTTATCAATTCCCGCGACGCCAGCGAATACTTCATCCCCGCGTGGCCCATGGCTATGCCGTCGCAGACCACGCCGCCGACGTTCGCCGTCCAGACGGTGAAGCCGAGGCGTTTCAATTCCCTGTGAATCACCTCCTCCAGCGAACGGAGATGCGCGTGTCCGGGAACATGGGTCGAGAAGGAATTGACGATGGTGACGACCGGCTTCTTCCGATCCGCAAACGACCGCATCACGCCCGCAGCCCCCATCAATCCCCATGCGGGAATCATGTGGGTCTGCTGCGTGACGATGGCGCTGCCTTCCCGACGCAGCCTGTCGATGATCGGATTGATTTCGCGTCCGCGCGACGCGTTCTTTTTCCCTGTTTTCGCCGCTGTTTTCGCTGTCGTTTTCGCCATGATCATGCCCTTTTGGTTGCGTTCTCCAACTCGAACCGTATACTGACGTTCGTATCAGTATACTTCCAAAGGGACGCATGGACAAGACAATCCGCATATTGGGAATCGATCCGGGCACGCGGCATGTCGGCTACGGCATTGTCGAGCGGCGCGGCAACAGCCTGACCTGGCTTGCCAGCGGGGCGCTCCATGCGCGGGGGGAGACTATCGCGGAGCGGCTTGTGGTTCTGTACAGAGGCTTGCGGGAGGTGATTGTCCGCTACGAACCGCGCACAGCCGCGGTCGAGACGGTGTTCACGGGAAACAATCCCAAGACAGCCATCGCCATCGGCGAAGGGCGCGGCGTGGCGGTGCTTTCGGCGGCTGAACAGGGGCTTGAGGTTCAGGGCTACGAGCCCGCCCTTGTCAAGCGCGCCGTGGCGGGCAACGGCCGCGCCGACAAGGATCAGGTCCGCGCCATGGTGCGCGTGATCCTCGCCCTGCCCTCTGTCCCCGAAACGGATCACGAATCCGACGCCCTTGCCCTCGCGATCACCCATGCGCACCACATGGCGATCCGGGAGGCGACAGGGCCGCTTTCCGCCCCGCCCCGCCGTTCGCGCAGGCGGGCCATTCCCGAATGCATCGCGCGGCAACTGCCTCCGGGGGTCGCGCGATGAAGGAATTGGGCGAATTCGACGAAATCGATGAACAGCGCATGGCGCAGGCCCTCCGTTCCGCGTCGGACGCGGCGGAAGCGGGCGAGGTGCCTGTCGGCGCGGTGATTTACCACCGGGATCGGCTTGTGGCCCGCGCCCACAATCAGCGGGAAACGCTCCAGGACCCGACAGCCCATGCGGAAATTCTGGCGATAACCCAAGCGGCGGCGGCTTTGGAAAGCTGGCGTCTTGAGGACTGCACCCTGTATGTGACGCTGGAGCCGTGCGCGATGTGCGCCGGGGCATTGGTGCTGTCGCGCATGCCCAGGCTGGTTTTCGGCGCGTGGGACCCGAAGGCGGGCGCGTGCGGGTCTGTTCTGGACGTGTTGTCGTGCGAACGGCTGAATCACGCCGTGGACGTGGTGTCGGGCGTTCTGGCCGAGCCGTGCGGGCTGATTCTGCGGGATTTTTTCCGCGAGCGCCGCCGTCGCGCGGACAGGCATGAGGACAGGAAACAGGTTATCGGAAAAGTTTGATGGACGCCGATGTCGCCACGTTTGCGAACAGCCTGTCGCCTGTCAGCAATTCCGCGCCCAATGATTCGGCCAAAGCAATTGCGACGCAATCGCCAAGAGCCAGATTGCCATGCTCCGCCTTCAACACCGCGCTTCTTTCCCAAAGCCGCCGTTCCATGTCTTCGACAATCACCACTCCCTTCGGGGCTGCGAGGCGGAACGCCGCAATCGGCGGCAAGCCGAAACGAATAAGGTGATAGGCGACCTCGCCGGCATTGACCGCGTGCATGAAAAGGCCATCGGCGGCTTCCCGCATCATGCCGCGCACCGTTTCCGCTCCCGGTTCGCCTTTTATATCCGCGAGCAGCGCGGAGGCGTCAAGCGCAAGAGGACGCCCCATTTCATTTCCACTCCCGTTCCGCCTCGACGCGTCTTTCGGCAAAATACTCATCAAAAGACTGCCGGTTCAGAAGATGCCCGTATTGCTTGCGCACCTCGTCAAGCTCCCGGTGGAAATCATCTATCGACCCGATGCCGCCGGGCCGCTCCATAACAGACAGGGCGGTTCCGTCTCTGGTCAGCACAACGGATTTTTCTGCTGTTTCGGTAACCATGATATGCTCCTCTCTCAGAGAGTATACCCCGTCAATGGCGGAAAAGCAACTCGTTGACCGGGTTCGCCTCCCTAAGAGCCTATCCCAGTAGGCATCGTGAGGTGATTTCCGTCGTCGGTGCTCAAGATTGCCCGGCGACGCGACAAAGCTATGTTATTTCATAGGTGCGAAGCGGCGCCGGGCAAGATTGAGCGCCGACGACGGAAAGTACCCGCGAGACCTACTGGGATAGGCTCTAAAAGGGCTCGCCCCCGTCACACAAAGACGGGGGCGAACCGAGGAGGAGGGATGACGCTCCCACGACGTACCGCAACCACAGAGAGAAGGCAGCCACGCCTTTACCGCTTTTCAGGGTCTACTCGTTTTCTTCCGAAGCCACGCGCAGCACGGCTTCGCTTGTGGCGAGATCGTACAGATCGTTGACCAGTCCAAGCAATTGCCTGTCGGACGACGCGCTCACAATCACCTCCGACGGCAAACCCTCCTGTCCGTATGTCGCGGCGGACAGGGCGGACAAATACGCCAGGCTTTCGCGGGAACGCAGCGTTTCGCGGCCCGAGGCCATAATCCGGCCGTAATTGTCGCCGCGATACCAGATGTGCACCGCGCGCTCCAGCCGCCCCATCGCGCATTCCTCGCCGCGAAGATAGCGCATATCCTTCACCCGCACAGACAGCAGATCATGCTCGGTGTCGGCGTCGCGGCTGTCCAGCGCGGCGGCGCGGAGCCACTCGTCCTTGTCATGCCGCTGCGAGATCAGAATCCGCCTGAGGAGCGAGAAGCCGGCCCGCGCGGCCGGACCCGCGCGAACGTCGTCGTCCTTGAGAACAGCCAGCTGCGAAGACGCTTCCAGGCCGTCCACGGGATAGTCCGCGTACACGACCGCCAAAGCAGGCAGATACGCCAAAGTGCCGGGAGACGAAACGCCGCTGTCGCCCGCTCCGCCCGGCGCCATGGCCCAATGATCCGACGCGCCGCTCATGCCCGAACGCCCCACCCTGCCCGCCACTTCCCATGGAGAGGGGCGCGAGTTCGCCGCGTGATCGAGCTGGCGGAGCTGCCGCGCGACGCGGGCCGCTTCGGCGTTCCTGTAGCCCAGAAGGGTGTAAATTTCCTGCGGGTAATAGCCTCCCTCGTAGACGAGGGATTTGGCGAAATCGACGACCTTGGCGCGCTCGCGCGCCTCAAGGGCCTGGCCGGGAGCGGCCGAGGAAAACGACGTGCCGTCGAAGCTGCCGAAGAGGGGTTCGGAAAAAGCGGCTGGAGGATTGTGGTAAAACAGGGCTGTCATCAACGCCGCGGCGCGGCCGCGCGACAGCAATGCGTTCCGGCCGGCCAGAGCGCCCTCTTCCGAGGCGGCCCGGGCGGCGCAGAGGAGCGCCGTTCCCCAAACCGCCAGGAAAAGAAGCTTTGCCGGGGCAAAGCGCATGCTGTTGATCATACCCCGTCGTCCCCCAGTCGGCGGTCCGCGTTCCCCCGCGTTCCGCCGGCAGTCCCGTGCCCTTTTCCGAAAGAAGTTGAAACACAACCCGCCGAATCCGCCCCCGCGAATCAGGTAATCTCAATTTTCTTTCGGTAAACTCCATACTATTCCGATAGAAGTTGAAAATCAAGAGGCTTGTCCATTTTTTTTCTCATTTTTTTTCCTGCGCCCATGGGCCCGCCGTTCCGCCGGGCCCATGGGAGAGAGGCTATGAGCGGCTGCGCGGGCGCGTCCTTGAGGCGGAAAAAAAAATCTTTTCAAAATGAGTTGAACCGCGTCCGCTTTTCCAGCCGATAACAAGGGGAGCAAAGGCGATCCAGCCTGCGGAGCGTTTCGTGGCAAAGGTGGATGCGCCGGCCGGAAAAAGCTGCCGCATGCCGGATGATTCCGGCGGCGGAAATTTCGGCGGGACAGATTGGAACCAGAGGAATGCTTGTAGCGCAAAGGGTCTGTACGGTTTTTCTCGCATCGCAATCCATTGAAATTACAATGGTTGCATAATAATTTACGCAATTTGAAAAAATATTCCCCGCTTGTGGCAACGGTATTGCAAATTTGGATTTTGTAACGCCGCGCGGAAGTTGAAAACGAAGCAAGAACCACAAACGGGAATATGAGAGAGAGAAAAGCCGAAACAGACAAATTTCCAGCCGACAAAAACCAGGCTGGATGTCCGTGCAAACCAAATCGCTTGAGCCCAACTGGAGAGAACAACCGGGCGCTCACGGAGGACTGAGCACGAGCGATGCGGACGGCGGGAGGCTATGCCGTCGCGCGGACTCAACCGTTAGGGAGGACTGCCATGAGTCTCGTCATCAGCCACAACACCACCGCGTTGCAAGCACACCGCAACCTTGGCCTTTCCGCGTCGGGAATGACCAAAGCCATTGAAAAGCTGTCCAGCGGCTTCAAGATCAACGTCGGCGCGGACGACCCCTCCGGCCTCATCATTTCAGAACAGCTGCGCTCGCAGATATCCGGTCTCGAACGCGCTGTGCGCAACTCCTCCGAAGCCTTCAACCTGATAGGCATCGCCGAGGGCGCGCTCAACGAAATGAACACCATTCTCAAGAAGATGCGGGCCCTGGCCATCCACGCCGCCTCGAACGGCGTCACCAGCCCCGAACAGATCGCGGCCGACCAGTCCGAGATGGACTCCGGCATCGCCACGCTGAACAGGATAGCGGACACCACCCGCTATTCAGATCAGTATCTGTTGAACGGCTCCAAGCAACTGGTCTACGACGATCACACGCTGGTCGACGAACCCACCGACCACCAGCTGCTCGACACGAAAATGACCCGGGTCGATCAGATATTCAAGCGCGAAGGCGTCTCCATCTCCATCGGCTACGCCGGGGACGAATCCGTGCACAAGACCAACACGGAAAATTCGGCCAAGCGCGCCTATCTTGAGGCGGACAACGCCCACAACCTCTGCCAGATCGACGGCGACGTGCTCACAGCCGATCAGGAGTTCACCCTCACAGGCACCTCGGGCGCCCGCATGTTCAATTTCACCAAGGGCGAGCACATCGGCAAGGTCGTCTCCAACATCAACAACTCGCGCGACTCCACCGGCATCGGCGCGACCCTGACCTTCGCCTCGAACGCCCGCATCGACAACACCTCGACCGGCTTCGTCCTGGACGCGTCGAACAACGCCTGCGCCATCCAGATGACGAACAGCTATGTGAAGGGCCAGGTTCAGGTGTACGGCGCGGCGCTCAACACGTCGCGGCCGAAGGTGACCTCCATCCAGGTCACCGGAGACGCGAGCGAGTCCTTCCGCGTCGGCTACAACACCGACGGCGACGCCAAGATATACGCCAAGGTCATCGACGTCGCGAGCGGCGCAATAGAGTATTACAAGGACAAGGAATGCACCATGCTCGTCGGCAAGGGGAATGACGAAACCTTCAGCCCTGCGAACAATTCCGGCATTCCCGGCGCGCCCATAGACAACACGTCCGGCATCTTCCTGGACATCGACAAGAACAACGCCAAAAATCTGGACGTCTACGAAATCGTGCTCGCCGGCCAGAACATGGACAACGAGAAGGACATGTTCGTGGACGGCCTGAACGGCTTCTGCGACATCGCCAACGCAGTCGTCTCCGGCGTCGATCTGGGCAAGAACACGTCGGCCGAGGCGCAGATTTTCTTCAACTACAGGCCCCTGACCTTCAACGCCGACGGATCTGTCGCGACCTTCCAGATGGACGCGTACACAGACGGCTCGTTCGAGCCGAAATATCTGGTCGGCACGTCGGGCGAGGTGGCTGTGGACGTGGCGGGGAACCTGACCCAGTCGCTCCGCATCGAATCGGTTCCCACGGGGTCGGACAGGAAGGGCCCGCAGAGCGGCCTCAACATGACGATGAACATCCCGCTCCCCGGCTCGGTTCCCTTCGAGATGCCGCGCGCCGAGCAGTCCGGCACGGTGCAGTTCACGAATCTCGGCCTGCGGGTCTACTCCACCGAATACGGTTCCCAGGAGACCATCCGCATCCAGAACAACAAGGGATCGCTGCTCTATCAGTACCGATCGCACGACAACGACGAAAAGCTCATGATAGAGCCGGACACCACGGTTCAGGTGGCCGGAGGCGACGCGCGGATCACGGTGAACGGCTCGCCCATCTACACGACAGGGCTTATCGCGAACACGACGACACCGGACTTCTCCGGCATGCTGGCCTTCAACGGCGGCGGCCTCGGCAAATGCACCATCGCGGTGACAGGCTACGGCGACGGCAGGCTCTACGCGAAGTCGGGCGATCTGCAGGGCGTCGAAGAGAACGAGGTGAAGATAGAGCAGCAGACGCGCACATTCGAGCCCGCCTCGCTGTATATCGGCGGCGACAACAGGCCCACGCCGCCCGACCCCAAGGTTCCCAGCGTCTACATCGACTTCAGCGGCCTTGATCCGAAGGCTGAGAGCCGGCTTGCCTATCCCCTGACCGGAACCACCCCCACCCCTCCCGGAGCGATCGAGATAGTCACCGCGACGCCCGCGACGAAGACAGGCGGCACAGGGCTTGTGGAGTTCACCATCAACGGCCTGGGGCCGGACGGCACAGCCGGCACGACGTACAAGTCCTCAGCCCTTGATTACGAGGACATGGAAAAAGGCGTGTATCTTGCGGAGCCGGAAGCCTTGAAGGGCGTGTTCGTCAAGCTCGCGCACACAGACGGTCCGGCGGCGAACGACGCCAACGCGGCGGTCAGCTTCGGCCCCGGCACGCCGATGATCGAAGTCAACACCTACGCGACGCAGCCCAGGGGCACGACCTCGGAAGAGATGTCCAATTTCCTCGGCGGCATGCAGTTCCAGCTCGGCAACACGGAAGGCGATCAGGACAGAACGATTTACTCGATACCCTCGATGGCGATGTCGAATCTCGGCCGCATCGATTGGAACGGCGAAGAGTACAACCTCCAGAGCGTGCTGGGGGGCGGCAAGGCGGCCCTCTCGAAAGACCCGGTTCTCGCCATGCGGATTCTCGCGCAGGCAGTGGACGACGTCTCGACGCTCCGGGCGCGGTTGGGCGCGTTCCAGTCGAACATGCTTCAGACAAACATCAACAGTCTGAACGTCGCGGTGGAGAACATCACGAAGACCGAATCGGCCATTCGCGACACCGACATGGCGGCCGAATCGACGCAGATGACCCGCTACCAGATCATGCAGCAGGCGGGCACGTCGATGCTGGCGCAGGCCAACCAGTCGAGTCAGAACGTTCTTTCCCTTCTCCAATAACCGGATAGCGGCGCGGACGACGGGGTTGTCCGCGCCGCGCTCTTGAAAGCCCGGATTCGAACGGGCTAAGGAGGTTCGCCATGAGTCTCGTCATCAGCACCAACGCCACCGCGCTTCAGGCGCACCGGAATCTGGGCCTTTCCTCGGGCGGCATGACCAAGTCCATCGAAAAGCTGTCCAGCGGCTTCAAAATCAACGTCGGCGCGGACGATCCCTCCGGCCTCATCATTTCCGAACAGCTGCGCTCGCAGATCACCGGCCTTGAGCGCGCGGTCCGGAACTCGTCCGAGGCGCTGAACCTCATCGGCATCGCCGAGGGCGCGCTCAACGAAATGAACACCATTCTCAAGAAAATGCGCGCGCTCGCGATCCACGCCGCGTCGAACGGCGTCACCAGCCCGGATCAGATCGCGGCCGACCAGGCGGAGATGGATTCCGGCATCGACACCCTGAACCGGATCGCCAACACCACCCGCTACACGGATCAGTATCTCCTGAACGGCGCGAAACAGCTTGTCTACGACAACCACACCATGGTGGACGAGCCGACGGATCACCAGCTCCTCGACACGGAGATGACGCGGGTCGATCAGATTTTCAAGCGCGACGGCATCAAGATCGCCATCGGCTTCTCCGGCAGCGAATCCCCCCACAAGGCCAACAGCGAAAACTCGGCCAAGCGCGCCTATCTCGAAGCCGACAACTCCTACAACCTCTGCGAACTGGACGGATCGTCCCTCGCGGCGGATCAGGAGTTCACCCTCACCGGCACCAAGGGCGCCCGCATGTTCAACTACAGCAAGGGCGAGCACATCGGTAAACTCGTGGACGGCATCAACAACAGCTCCGACTCCACCGGCGTCGGCGCGACCCTCACCTTCGCCTCGAACGTCCGCATAGACAACACCTCGACAGGCTATCCCGTGGACGCGGCGGGCGACCCTGTCCTCGATGCCGTCACGGGCGATCCCTCCCCCATCCTGATGGACGCCTGCTACGTGTCCGGCCAGGTCCAGGTCTACAACGCCGATCTCAACGGCAAGCGCCCGAAGGTGGAGAGCATCCGGATCACGGACGACGCGAGCGCCTCCTTCCGCGTCGGCTACAACACCGACGGCGACGGCAAAATATACGCCAAGGTGGTGGATGTCGCGTCGGGCGAGCTGGAGTACTACAAGGACAAAGACTGCACGATGCTGATCGGCAAGGGGAACGGCACGAGCTTCAGCCCCTCCAACAACTCGGGCATTCCCGGCGCTCCCATCGACGCCACGTCCGGCATCTACCTCGCCATCGACAAGGACAACGCCCGGAATCTGGACGTGTACGAAATCGCCATTCTCGGCCAGAACATGTCGAACGAAAAGGACATGCTCGTCTCCGGCATCAACGGCTTCTGCGACATCGGCAACGCCGTCATGTCAGGCGTCAATCTGGGCAAGAACACGTCGGGCGAGGCCACGATCCATTTCAAATACACCCCCATGACCTTCGCCGCGAACGGGGACGTGCTCACCTTCAAGATGGAGGCGTACACCGACGGGTCGTTCGAGCCGAAATACCTCGTCGCCTCGTCGGGCGAGATGGAGGTCTCGGACACGCCGCCCCAGCCTGTGCGGATCGAGTCGGTCGCGATGGCGAACGGCGAGGACAGCGGCCTCAACATCACGCTGAACATTCCGCCGAACAGCACGGGGACGGTGCCGAAGATCGAGCAGCAGGGCGTCGTGGAGTTCACGAACCTGGGCGCGCGGCTCTATTCGACCGAATACGGCTCCGCCGAGACCATCCGCATCCAGAACAACAAGGGATCGCTGTTCTACCAGTACCGGGGCCACGACAACAACGAACGGCTCATGATCACGCCGAACAAAACAGTCCAGGTCTCCGGATCGGATGCGAAAATCACCCTGAACGGCACCTCCATCTACACGACGGGGCTGACCGCGAACGCGACGACGCCGGACTTCTCGGGAATGCTGGCGTTCAACGCGGGCGAACTGGGCAAGGGAACCATCGCGGTGACAGGCTACGGCGACGGCAAGCTCTACGCGAAGTCGGGGGATTTGCAGGCTCTTGAGGAAAAAGAGATCGAGATTCTCCAGCAGACGCGGACGTTCGAGCCTGAGTCAGGCTATTATGTGGACGCCAACAACGCCGTGGCCTACATCGATTTCACCGGCATGGACGCGATGGCGGAGAGCCGGATTCCCGTCTCC
>QMCE01001088.1_pt1 | contig 14684 bp, 11 predicted proteins | sample 1821851 | NCBI WGS metagenome assembly QMCE01 (sample SAMN09453174, study PRJNA476694) | Termite gut metagenome, whole genome shotgun sequencing project. | isolation source: worker | host: Odontotermes sp. | place: South Africa:Pretoria | collected 2016-01-28 | reverse complement strand
GCCTGCCATACCCGGGAGGGGAAATATGGCGGCAGCTTTGAAAACCGCACCCGCTTTATGTTGGAAACGGTGAGAAAGGTTCGAGAGGCCGTTGGCGACGATACCATTGTAGCCTCCCGCTATAACGTATTCGATTGCCATCCCTACCCGTACGGGTTCGGCGTCAGCCGCGACAATCTGCTGGATTATGATCTGACGGAGCCTGTCGAGCTGACAAAGCGGCTCATCGCCGCGGGCGTCGACCTGATTTCGATCACCGGTTCATGGCCTTATTTCAAATACAACTATTGCAACTGCCCGTGCGACCAGCCGGTCGGGCCGGGGGAGGCGCCGCGCGATGAACCGATGAGCAACCCCCTCACCGTCATTGAGCGGTATATTTTCTTTGCGCGAACCATCCAGCAGGTGGCGGGCGATATCCCGGTGGTGGGAACAGGCTTCAGCTGGCTGCGGGAGTTCTCCGCCTATGTTGGCGCAGGCTGTGTCAATCGGGGGGATATGCGTTTCTTTGGGTGGGGGCGCGGCGCCTTTGCCTACCCCGACGCCCCGGCCGACCTGATGCACGGCGGCGCGATGGAGCGTTCCAAGTGCTGTACCTGCTGCGGCAAATGCGCCGAGATCATGTCCCTGCACGGCAAGGATGTGGGCTGCGTGCTGCGCGATACCAATATTTATGTCCCCTCCTATAAGAACGCACGGGAGGGCTACCGCCAAAGGCACTCCGGCGCAAGCCAATGATGCGCCTGTTTCCCGCTGCCTGTGGCAGGCAACCGAAACAGACGCACAATACTGTTCCCGCATTTTTAATGCGGAATAGTTAGCGGTGACCTCGCCGGGGGCGCCGGCGCTCTTCCCCGCCCGCGCGGGGAAGAGCGAGGAGGTATAGCCAGCCGCTTTTCAAGCTGATGGGCTATATATTCGCTTTGACAGGGAGAAGGAGATTGTTGCATTGGAAAAGGTCAAGCTAAGTGAAAGGGTTCGGCATCCCGTTGCGGAAGCGGAATTATTGGACAGAGCCTCGCGCCTCAAGGAGAGAATGAAGGAACAGGATATCGATTGCGTTCTTGCGCAGAGCACAACGCAATATCTGGGCAGCGCCCTGCGTTGGCTGACCGATTTTGCCGCCGAAAACGCCTACCCGCAGTCGGTGCTGCTTACGGCGGAGGGCATTCCGCATTTTATCTCGTGCGGCGCCGAGTCGCTGCCTTATCCCGGGCGGCAGCTCATGCGCACCGACGGCGTTGCCTACCGCACTATACCGTATTTTTCCTCCTTTGCGTACACAAACAGCATGGAGGGGCTGGCCATTGCCGGCTTCCTGCGGGAAAACGGGGTAAAAACGCTGGGCATCGCCGCGATGGATTTATTGCAGTGGAATATTTACGATTGCCTTACCCGCGAGTTGCCCGAATTAAAGATAGTTGACGCTACCGCGTTGTTCGATGAACTGCGCGGCCAAAAAAGCGCCGCCGAGCTTGCCATGCTGCGAGCCAACGCGCGCATACAGGATAAGGTCATGGGCTTTTTGCAAGCTATCTGTCTCCCCGGCGTGCGGGAATATGAGGTTCGCTCACAGGCGGTCAAGGCGCTAACCGACCTTGGCTGCGAGGAGCATATCGTCATGATGGGTTCCGCGCCGCAGGGCGAGGCGTTTGGGCCCGCGCCTTCCTTTGTGCAGGGCCGTGTGCTGCAACAGGGGGACGCGCTGTATATCAGATTACAGACCAGCGGCCCGGGCGGTCTGTTCACCGGCGTGGGCAGGATGTTCTCGGTGGGCTGCGAGCCCTCCGGATGGATGCAAAAAAGCATGGAGGCGGCGCGCGCCGCGCAGGAACAGTTAATATCATGCCTGCGCCCCGGCACGCGCGCAAACGCCGTTTATGAGGCGTATACCTCTTGGCTGAAAGTCCGGGGCTACGCCGTACCGGACGGCCTCTTCTGCTTTGGGCAGGGCGTAGACCATATGGAGCGTCCGGATACCTCTCCCGACGACGGTATGGCCCTTGCGGAAAACATGTGCATGGCGGTCAATACCGCCGTGGTGACGGATACGCTGTGCGGCCACCTCTGCGACAGCGTTGTGATCGGGCCGGACGGCGCCGCACGCATGCACGCCACGCCGCAGACGGTTTTCAGGACTTAGGGGGAGGGTGTAGGAATGATAAAACGAAGCCAATATATCAAAAAGCCCATCTCCACAGTCGAGCTGGAGCGGAGATGGAGCCTTGTGCGCGGACTTATGGAACATGAGGGCCTGGACTGCGTTCTGGCGCAGAACAGCAACATGCATCTGGGCGGATATGTTCGCTGGTTCACCGATATTCCCGCTGAATATAACCACAACATGACCGTGCTTTTTTACCGGGAAGCGGAGATGGCGGCGGTGCGCTCCACAGCGTCCGGACTCCCGGGCGATTGCTATCGCGGGGTGAGCGAGCTGCTGGAGGCGCCTTTTTGCCCCTCGATCGCGACCGGTTGCGCAAAAGAAGCGGAGCTGGTGGCCGCTAGCCTTAAAAAGCACGGCGTAAAGCGGTTGGGTTTTGCGGGCAAGGCGCAACTTTCGTCGGGGATGATGCTTCGCCTGAAGGCGGCGCTGCCCGGCGTAGAGCTTATCGACGTCAGCAACGCCATCGACCGGTTCAAGGCTATCAAATCGGACGAAGAGATGGCGTTTCTGCGCGAGACAGTGCGCTTGCAGGATCTTGCGTTTACTGTGATGCCCGCCATCATCCGCCCCGGTATGACGGAATCTGAGATCCGCTCGGATATTATCCGGCTGATGATGGATCTGGGCAGCGAGGAGCAGCTTGTTTTTATCGGCACGGCGCCTCCGGGGCAGTGCAGCGGCCTGCACACGGCCTGCTATGTCAACCGCAGGGTACAGCAGGGCGATTACGGCAATATCCTTGTGGAGGTGAACGGCCCCGGCGGATTCTACGCGGAGTCGGCGCGTACCTTTGTACTCGGGGAGCCCTTTCCTCAGCTCGAGACCGATTGGGCTAACGCGGTAAAAGCGCAGCGCCTGATGCAGGAGATGCTGCGCCCGGGCACAAGGGCGGGGGATATTGTTGATAAATACAACGAATTTGCCCGGGCGCACGGCTACAACGAGGAAGACCGGCTGTTTGGACACTCGCAGGGGTATGACCTGGTGGAGCGCCCGGCCATGATGCGCCATTACGATGAGGGCAACGAGGATATGACGATAGAGGCCGGCATGTTTGTTTCTCTGCACCCTTACTTCATAGACGAGAGCCGGACGGTATATATCAACGACAACTTCTATGTCGGCCCCACAGGGGCGGAGAAGCTGCATCAAACGCCGCCGGAGCTGGTGCTGGTCTGACTACTGCCGGGTAGTGGGAGCTCCTGATCATTTGGCGTTGTCACACTCTGAAAAATTGCGCAACGCCTCGCGGTCCAGAATATGGATGCGCCCCCGCTGCGCCTCAATAAACCCCTTTTGCACAAAGCCGTTCAAAATGGTGGTGATGTTCGGCCGGGTCGTGCAAACGATGCGGGCAAGCTCGTCGTGTGTGACATACAGCCAGCCGCCGTCCGGACTTTGCTCCACGCCGTAATCTCCAATGGCAAGCAGCGTTGTGGCCAGGTTCTCCGCAATGCGCTTGCCCGCCAGCTCCGAGAGCTGCATGGTGACGGTGCGCAGTTTTTTTCCAACGCTTTCAAACAGATACAGGGCAAGCGCAGGGTGTTTCTCAATGATTCCTCTGGCTTTATCGGGTGTGATGTGGCTGACCTCAACAGCGGTCTGCGCGGTGGCGGTGCTGATGTTTTGCCAGTGATTGAGGGAAGCCACCTCGCTGATTATCGTGTTTTCGTGATATAGCGTCAGGATAATTTCCGTGCCGTTTTTGAGAAAGATGCTGTTCTTCACTTTGCCCCTGAGGATACAAAACAGACCTTCGTTGGGGGTTCCCTGCAAATAGAGGATCCTACCCGGCGGGTAGTGTCTGCGCGCACCCATCATGACCAGTTCGTTCCAGAGATGTCTTTCGTTTTCCTCCAGTTGCCGGCATATCGCGGACGTATCATTTCCAGTCACCGTCAGAACCTCCGTCCACTCGGATTCTTGCTTACTATATCATAAAGCTTTCCGCCACGAAAGCCGGTCGTTGCTTTTTGCGCGGAAGCGGGAGGTTGGAGTATATGAAAATTGCCGTTATCGGCGCGGGAGCGATGGGCTGCCTGTTTGGAGGGCTGCTCAGCGATGTCGCGGAGGTGTGTCTTTACAGCCGAAACGCCGGCTATATGGACGCTATCCGAAAAAAGGGGCTTATCATGACGCGGGGCTCCGAAACCTTTATCAAAACGCCGCGGGCAGTCAGCGATCCTGTGCAGATAGGCCCGTCCGACGTCGTCATCCTGTTTGTGAAAGCGACAGGCGTCCGCGGCGCGATGGAACACGCCATGCGCAGCAGCGTCACGGGAGATACCGTGGTCATCGCGCTGCAAAACGGCATCGGGTCGGTGGATATCGTGCGCGAGTTTGTGGGCGACCATCAAATCGCCTACGGGTTTTCCACCCTCACCTCCGATATGGTGGAGCCCGGCCACATCGAGATGACCACAAAATCCAGGGTGGAAACCTGTTTTGCCCCGTTAAACGGCGATGTGACGCCTGTACTGTCTCATACGGTAGAACTGATGAACCGCGTGGGGCTGCATGCCGCTATCCCCGACAATTTGGATGAGAAGATCTGGTATAAGCTAATGGTGAACGCCAGCCAGAATACGCTTTGCTCGCTGCTTCGCACAACGGTGCACGGTCTGGTCAGCGTGCCGGAATCTCTCGCGCTGCAAAACCAGATCGTCCTCGAGGTAGCCGCCGTCGCGCGGGCAAAGGGCCTGTCTGTTTCGGACGACGAAGCACTCCGGCATGTGGCCGGCGTCAGTGCCGCCAACCCGCAGCATATCCCGTCGATGGTGTTTGATATGATGCGGAAAAAGCCCACAGAAATTATGTCGCTGAATGTCGCGGTGGTGCGGGAGGGCGAGGCGTTGGGCGTGCCGACGCCTATCAACCGCTTGATTGCCGGCTTGATTGTCGCGGCTGAAAAGCTATATGATACCCGTGTGGAGCTTGATTGACTATACGAAACTGATACGTAAAAATCCCGGCCGGCCGCGGGCCGCGACCAAAGGAGGTTCGTTATTAATGGATCTGGCAATTACCGGTGGAACTGTAGTGATGCCCGGACACGGTTTGTTTAAGACGAATGTGTATATCCGAAACGGTAAGATCGCCTCGGTCTCGGATGATATCTTCTTCGCAAAGGAGACGGTGGACGCCACCGGGCGCTTTGTTGCGCCGGGCATCATCGATCCGCATATCCATCTCGGGGTCCACGCGCCCCTCGAGCAGGATTGCCAAACCGAGACACGTGCGGCCATCATGGGCGGCGTAACCACCGCGGGTGATTTTTTCGGCGGAAAGAAGCCGCATTCCCAATCGTTTCCGGTCATCCGCGAGGCTGTCAACAAATATTCGCTGATCGATATTGTTCCCCATTTCGTCATCGGCAACCCCGGGCAGCTCGCCGAGGTGCCGATGTATATCAAGGATTGGGGCGTCAAATCCTTCAAAGTCTACTTTGCCGGCGTTCCCGGCATTGTGGATTCTATGACGGACGATTTTATTCTCGACGTCATGGACGCGCTCAAAGCCAGCGGCGAGCAGTGCCTGCTGTGTGCGCACTGCGAAAACTCCGCCATTGTAGACAACGCGGTGAAGCACATGAAAGAGCGCGTTCCCGGTACAGAGATGACCCTTGCGGATTGGGCCGCCAGCCATCCTGCCATTGCCGAGGCGGAGGCGATTCACCGCCTTGCCACATTGGCCGCCTTCAAAGAACAGCCCGTATATGTCGTGCATCTCTTTACCCGCATGGGCGTCGAGGCGCTGCGCCGCCTGAAGCCTTTCAACCGCTTTGTCAATGTTGAGACAACGTCGCCCATCCTCTCCATCACCTGCAACCACCCGCAGGGCAATATTCTGAAGATGGTGCCGCCTTTCCAGTGGAAGGAGGATCAGGACGCCATTTGGGAAGCCCTTGCCGATGGGATCGTGGAAACGATCGGCACCGATAACACGACGACCGATTCAAAAGAAAAGAATCTCGCCGCCGCAGACTTCTGGGAGGTGCATCCCGGCATTGCCGCGCTGCAGTGGCATTTGCCCGCCGCGCTGACCGAAGGGGTGATAAACCGCGGCGTCCCGCTCGAGCGGGTGATTGCCTGTATGACGATGAACCCCGCGAAGAAGCTTGGAATCTATCCCCAAAAAGGCAGCCTCTATCCGGGTTGCGACGCCGATGTCGTCGTATTCGATTTACAAACCCGCAAGACCGCCACGGCGGCACACAGCGAAAGCAGCAGTGATTTTTGCATCTACGAGGGCCGGGAGTTCGGTGGATGGCCCGTCTGCACTGTCAAGAGCGGAAAAATCGTCATGAAGGACGGCGAGCTGCTCGGCGTTCCGCCTATGGGACAAATGCTCAAACGGTAAATGATGGGGCAATAACCGGGTGCGTGAATAACGTTATAGCTTCAAAGGTGATGCGGCAGGGAACAGGTTCTTGTGCCCGCAAGCCCTAAACAGCCTCTAGGGGCGCAAGGCAAAACGGTTGCTTTGCGCCCTTTACCGCTATGAAAAGGGGTGTAATACTACTCTTCGATTAAAATTTGCCTACCACTTATGTTCGTGCTTTTGTGCCGGGTCCGCTTATCTGCGCGGACCCGGCACAAAGGCGCGCGTCTTTTGATTGAAGAATAGTATAAATGTGCGGTGCTTTACATTGCGGAGCGCTACAAACCAGAAAGAGGAGAGATGTTTACCGGCGGCTTGTAGTACCGCGTATGATGAGACGCGGCGGCAAGATGATCTTTTCGCGCTCCATTTGTTCCCCTTCGATCTGCCGGACAATGCGGTCCGCGACCATTTCCCCAATCTCATCGTAGGGATGCCGTACCGTTGTGAGATCGACAAGAGGGTTGGAGCTGAGCGGAATATCGTCAAAGCCTATCAGGCTGAGTTGATCGGGAATTTGGATGCCGGCCGCTTTTGCCGCCCCCATGATGCCAAGCGCCATCATGTCATTGCCGGCAAAAACCGCGTCGGGCATCGCGCCCGTAAGGCCGGCAAAATAACGTTCGCCGGCCGCCATGCTGAGGTCGCCCTCGCTGACCAGTTCAGGCGCGGGGGAGCAGCCAAACTCACGGTGTGCCATTAAAAAGCCATCGTAACGCGCGTTGCTGGAGGCGGAAACCGCGGGCCCGCGCAGCATGCCAATGCGCCTATGTCCCTGCTCCAGCAGGTGCCTTGTCGCAAAGTAGCCGCCCATGCGGTTATCGATGGTGACGGAGTCGAAGCGCTCTCCTAAGCTGATATCGCGGTTGACAAGCACCAGCGGACAGTCGACAAGAGCAAGCTCCCTGCGGAAGGCGTCGTTATCCTGGGCGTCCGCCAGAATCAGCCCGGAAAAGCCGAACCGGCTGGAATTGGAAAGGTAGCTGGTGATGGTATCCGCTACATGCCCGGTGTTGTATAGGGCCATCAGATATCCCTTTTCCGCCAGATTCTGGCTGAGTGTCCAAACAAGGTTGGTGTAAAACGGGTTGCGGATATCGGCGACAATGAGGGAGATGATGTTCATTTTTCCCATCACCAGGCCGCGAGCCATCGCGTTGGGGTGGTAATGCTGCTGCTCCATGACAGCGCGGACGCGCGCGGCGGTATTGGGGTTGACATTCTGGTGGCCGGTGAGAACGCGCGAAACGGTAGAGCGTGAAACGCCGGCCAATTTGGCAATGTTTTCTATGGTGATACTTCCCACAGGATTTCCCTCCATTCTGTCATTTTCTATTATAGCACAAGGTGTGATGAAATGCAATATGTATGGAATCGTTCTCATATTTTCTGAAATAGGGATTTCTTCTTATAGATTGTCTATATTGCATAATACAATTCCTATTTTTTGTGCAAATATAATTTCAATGCTGTATTGACTTTGCAATGCGGGCCGGTTATAATACTTGCAGTGGGAGCGCTCTCATAATCTCGATGAATTCTTCTTGCTTATGCAATAAAATGATAAATGAGCAGACTGAATCCGGATATTATCTCCCAAGGTAAGCACTGACTTAATTGTGTTTTCCCGCCCTTCAGCGGGGAAAACACGGCATAGCACCGTTGCTTGCACGATGACTGTAAGAATAAATCAGCGGTTACCAAGATACGGTTGGGAACGATTCTAAATATATCTCGAAAGGCAATCACTATGCTGAAGAAAAATGTGATAACCATGGATGACGCCGCCGCACTGATCGTTGACGGCGCCACGGTCTGCAATACCGGTATGACGCTGGCGTGTGTGTGTGAAGGGATTCTCAGAGCGTTGGAGCGGCGCTTTCTTGCGACAGGCGCGCCGAAGGGCCTGACACTGTTGCACGGGAGTGGGCAGGGCGACCGAAAGGATGGCATCATCCATCTGGCGCACGAGGGTCTTGTCAAACGCATCATCGGATCCCACTGGGGCTTGCAGCCGCAGTGGATGGAGCTTATCAGCGCCAACAAGGTGGAAGCCTACTGCCTGCCGCAGGGGCAATTGGTGCAGCTCTACCGGTCGATGGGCTGCGGCTTGCCGGGCAAGCTGGCCAAGGTCGGCCTCGGCACCTTTGTGGATCCGCGGCTGGAAGGCGGCAAGATGAATGAGCGGACCGGAAGCCTGCCCGACTTAGTTGAGGTAATGACGCTTCACGGTGAGGAATACCTCTTTTACCGGAAGATACCCATTGACGTTTGCCTCATCCGCGGCACCGAGTGCGACGAAATGGGCAACCTCACCATCACCGAGGAGGCAATGAAAACTGAGCTGCTTCCGGCGGTGCTTGCCACCAAGCGGTTTGGCGGCAAGGTTATCGCACAGGTAAAGCGAATCGTGCAAAACGGTACGCTGAACCCGCAGACAGTGGCGGTTCCCGGTATCTTCATCGACCATATCGCCGTTTGTGACGACCCCGTTGCGGAGCATCGGCAAACCTCTTCGTGGTACTTTGACCCCACCTACAGCGGGCAATCGCGTGCGCCGGCCGCCAGCGTACCGCCGCTGGCGATGTCGGAACGCAAATTCATCGGCCGCAGGGCCGCGCAGGAACTTCGGCGCGGCGACGTGGTCAATCTCGGCACCGGTATCCCCAATGACGTTATTGGCAGGATCGCCGATGAGGAAAGCGTTTCCGATGACATTATGATCACAGTGGAATCGGGGATATATGGCGGGATTCAGGCGGGCGGCGTCGACTTTGGTATCGGCAGAAATATATACGCCATGATCGGTCACCATGAACAGATGGATTATTACAATGGCGCCGGGGTGGATATCACCTTCATGGGCGCCGGCGAGCTGGATGAGGAAGGCAATGTCAACGCCACGAAGATGGGAGACCGGTGCACCGGCGCGGGCGGCTTTATCGATATCACTCAGAATGCAAAACGGGTGGTGTTCTGTGCGACATTTACGGCGCGTGGGCTCAAAGTAGGGCTGGGCGGCGGCGGGGTATCCATCGAGCGGGAGGGCTCCGTAAAAAAAATGGTCAGGCGGGTGCAGCAAATTTCTTTCAGCGGGAAGCTCGCCCGGGAAAAGGGACAGGATGTTGTTTTTATCACCGAACGCGCGGTGTTCCGGTTGGTGCGCGAGGGCGTGATGCTCACCGAGATAGCGCCCGGCATCGACCTTGAACGGGACGTGCTTGCGCAGATGGAGTTTACGCCTATCCTGTCGCCTGCGCTTGGTAGGATGGACGCCCGCCTGTTTGCGGAAGGGCCCTTCGGCTTGCGGGAAAAACTATATCATAATATCAGTTAGGTAATCACCGTCGGAACAGTGCTTTTTACCTGTGAACAAAGCTCTTCTTATTGCAATCTGGCGGTCAACGGTGATATGCCGTGGTTTCCGTGACTTCGGCGCGGAAACCACAATAAATCAGTATTTGCTTGGGAGGCTTTTTTATGAGATTGGATGGGAAAATCGCTGTCGTGACCGGTGCGGGACGCGGGTTGGGCAAGGGTATCGCGCTGAAGCTCGCCTCTCTCGGCGCAACGGTCATCGCGGCGGATTTACTGGAAGAGAGCGTCGACGCTCTTGCGCGGGAAGTGAATGCCACCGGCGGGGAGGCGCGGGGTTACCGGCTGGATATTTCCAGCAGGCAGGCGGTGGAGGAGATGTTCGACGCTGTGACCCGGGAGTATGGCACTGTGGATATCCTCGTTAACAACGCCGGCGTCAACCGTGACGCAATGCTGCACAAGATGCTGGACGAGCAGTGGAACGAGGTGATCGCCGTTAACCTGACAGGGACGTACTACTGTACCCAATGCGCCGCCAAATGGATGCGGGGAAAAAAGGCCGGGCGTATCATTTCCATTGCGTCGGCAAGCTGGCTGGGAAATTTGGGGCAGGCGAACTACGCCGCTTCCAAGGCCGGAGTGGTGGGTCTTACAAAAACGGCGGCGCGGGAGCTTGCGCGCTACGGCGTTACCTGTAACGCCATCTGCCCCGGTTTTATCGACACCGATATGACCCGTTCCATTCCCCAGCCGGCATGGGACGCCATGGTGTCTAAAATCCCCATGGGGCGGGTAGGCAGCGCCGAAGACGTGGCCAATGTGGTTGCCTTCCTTGCGTCGGAAGAGGCGGGCTACGTTACCGCCGAGGTCATCAATGTAGGCGGCGGCATGATACTGTAAAAAAGCGAGGAAACTGTTATGTCCGAAAAAGTTGTCATTGTCAGCGGAGCAAGGACTCCCATCGGCGCTTTTATGGGAAGCCTTTGCGATATCGACCAGATCGATCTCGGCGCCATGACCGTCAGAGAGGCGGTTTCCCGCGCCGGCATTGCACCGGAACATGTTGACGAGGTGATCGTCGGCAACGTGGGACAAATAGCCGAAAGCGGCTTTATCGCGCGGGCTGTCTCTTTGAAGGCGGGGCTCCCACTTGAAACGACGGCCTACTCTCTCAACCGCCAGTGCGGCTCGGGGCTTCAGGCGATCGCCGACGCCGCCCTTAAGATAAGGGCGGGCTATGCCGATGTTGTGGTTGCCTGCGGGACCGAAAGCATGAGCCGCGTGCCTTACTATGTCAAGGGAGCGCGCGCCGGAATAAAAATGGGGCATCAGGTGCTTGAGGACGGCCTGCTCGACCTGCTCACATGGCCTCTTGGCCCGTACCACAACGGAACAACGGCGGAAGCTGTGGCGAAAAAGTACGCGGTCAGCCGGCAGGATCAGGACGCCTTTGCCCTGATGAGCCAGCAGCGCGCCCTTGCCGCAGTCGACGACGGACGCTTCCGCGACGAAATCCTTCCGGTAGAGGTGCGCAAGGGGAAGGATACGCTGCTCTTTGATACCGACGAACACCCCAGGCGAGGATTGACCTTGGAAAAGCTGGGCAAACTAAAGCCGGCTTTTGCGGAGGGGGGAACAGTAACGGCCGCCAACTCCTCCGGCATCAACGACGGCGCGGCAGCACTGGTTCTGATGAGCGAACGCAGGGCAAAAGAGCTGGGCTGCAAGCCGCGCATGGAGTTTCTCGACGCCGCGTACGCCGGCAACGAGCCGGAGCTCATGGGCTATGCGCCGGCCATTTCAACCGAAAAACTGCTGGGTAAGCTGAAGCTGTCGGTCTCGGATATTGACCTGATCGAGCTTAACGAGGCGTTTGCGTCCCAGTCGGTGGCGGTCATCCGCGCGCTTGGGCTGGCCTCCGAAAAAACCAATGTCAACGGCGGCGCCATTGCGCTGGGGCATCCTGTGGGAGCGACCGGATGCATTCTTGCGGTAAAGATGTTGTATGAAATGCCGCGGCGCGGCGCCGGCCTCGGGCTCATTTCCATGTGTATCGGCGGCGGGCAGGGAATCTCGGCGCTGATGCGCAACCTTGCATGAACCGGGCCTCCCTTCCGAACCGAGAGGAGTGATTTAGGATTGAGCTATCTTGAAATGCGAAATATCACCAAGCGGTTTCCGGGTGTCCTCGCTCTCGATAATGTCAGCCTGCAGGCGGAAAAGGGCGAGGTGCACGCCATAGCGGGAGAGAACGGGGCCGGAAAATCGACGCTGATGAAGATTCTCTCCGGCGCGTATATCGCCGACGCCGGCAGTATTTTGCTCGACGGGAAAGAAATCGAGATAAAAGGGCCCCGTTCGGGGCGCGAACAGGGAATTGCCATTATCTATCAGGAACTCAGCCTTATCCCACACCTGAGTATAGCCGAGAATATCTTTCTTGGGAGCGCTCCCGGAAAATGGGGAGCGGTGAACTGGCGTGAGATGAACCGCAGGGCATCGCAGGCGCTGGAACGGCTTGGTTTCCCGCTTGACCCGACTATGCCTGTCAGAAGCCTGAGCATCGTACAGCAGCAGGCGGTGGAAATAGCCCGTATCATCGTGGAGGACGCCAAGATCGTTGTGATGGACGAGCCGACGGCTCTTCTGCCCGCCCGCGAGGTGCAAACGCTGTTCCGTATCATTGAGATGCTGCGGGAGCGCGGCGTTACAGTCCTGTATATTTCCCACCGGATGAGTGATATCTTTGAGCTTTCACAGCATATCACCGTTCTCAAGGACGGGAAGGCTGCAGGCACGGTGAAGACCGCCTCTATCGACCAGAAGGGCCTTGTCCGCATGATGATAGGCAGAGACGCCAGCGAACGCGTTTGCTGGAGCCCGGAAAAGCAGGCTGAGCTGGATCGTGCCCCGCTGGTACTCAGCGCGAAGGCGCTCTCGTGCGGAAAAGATTTGAAGGAAGCCTCCTTCGATTTGCGCGAGGGCGAAATACTGGGGATCGCCGGTCTCGTCGGGTCGGGCAAGAGCGAGATCATCGAGTGCATTTTCGGCGCGGCCGAGCCCGGCGGGGGCAGTGTTGCCTACCGGGGAAAGGCACTGGCGGCAAAACCCGCAGCGTCGCTGAAAAGCGGGATAGGCTTCCTGCCGGCCGACCGCAAGAGCAGAGGGCTTGTTCTGGGTATGACGATCCGGGACAATATCACGCTTACCAGCATTGGCAAAATGGGAAGAGGCCCCCTGCTCGACCTGAAGGCGGAACAGAAGATGGCCGGTTCGATGATCGAGCGCCTGCGCATCAAATGTTTTGGCGCCGACCAGACGGCGCTTACCCTGTCGGGCGGCAATCAGCAGAAGGTGGTTATGGGAAAATGGCTTCTGCCAAATTGCAACCTGCTGATGTTCGACGAACCCACCCGTGGGATCGATGTCGGCGCCCGGGCCGAGATATATGAGCTGATGTCCGCCTTTTCGAGGCAGGGGGGAAGTATCATTGTCGTCAGTAGCGACACACAGGAGCTGCTCATCGTCTGCGACAGGATCCTTGTTGTCAGCCAGGGGCGCATCTCGGCAAATCTGAACCGGGAAGAGGCCACGGAAGAAAAAATCGTTCAGGCGATGTTTTAGGAGGCTGCGGCATGAGCATAGTGAAAAAATCCCGGCTGCGGGATATTTGGGCTAATTTTCAGGTGTGGATCATTTTTTTGGTTCTGCTGGTGGTGTACAGCATTATTTCACCCGATTTCTTCACCCCGGTGAATCTCAAGAATATCTTCACGCAAAACGCGATGCCTATCATTGTAAGCATGGCGCAGTTGCTGGCTATCCTGACCGGCGGCATCGACCTTTCCGTTTCGGCGGTGCTCGCTCTTTCGGGCGTCATGGCGGCAAAATTCATCGCCGAGATGAGTATCGGCATTCCTATGGCCATCCTGTTGGCCATGCTTGTGGGCGGCATGTGCGGCGTCATAAACGGGTTTCTCATATCCAAGCTAAAATTTGCACCCTTTATCGCCACGCTGGCCACCACTACGATGGCCAAGGGAATGATGTATATCCAATGCAGCGGACGTGTCGTCTATGTGAACGACCCTGTGTTTGTTTCCCTTGGTATCAATGAGATATTTGGGATACCCGTTCTGGCGGTCTTCTCTTTTATTGTTGTGTTCGCGGTGGCGCTGGTGCTCAGATTTACCGTTCCGGGCCGGAAGGTATACGCGCTGGGCGGCAACGCCGAAGCGGCCCGGCTGGCGGGTATCAATGTGAGCCGCTATACCTTCATCGTTTATGTTCTTTCCGGCGTACTGTGCGGTTTGGCGGGCGCCCTTGCCGCGGCCCGCATCGGCGGCGGAAGCCCCACCACTGGCGCGGAATGGGAGATGGACGCCATTGCCTCTGTGGTGGTGGGCGGCGCCTCTCTTTCGGGTGGCGTCGGTACCCCCCTCAACACCCTGCTGGGCGCCCTGATTATCGGTTGGATCCGCAATATCCTCAATCTGATGGGGGTCGCGGCCTATCCGCAGCTGGTGGTAAAGGGCCTTATCATTATTCTGTCGGTTTTCAGCCAGAGCATCGTAAGCGGGGCGGTCCGTCTGCCACAGATCGCCGCCCTGCGCGGCGCAACGGCTGTGCCTTCCAACACAAGCCCAACCGAGATCCCCAAAAATCCATCGGATCAAAATTAGAAAGGAAGGTTCCCATGAAAACAAAAAAACTGTTCCGTGCTCTGGCAATCGCCCTTGTGCTCATCGTTATGGCAGCGGGCTGCGGAAGCCCGCCCGCCGGTACATCCTCCGCCGCACCCCAGGCGGCGCAGTCCGAC
>QMCE01004201.1_pt1 | contig 14688 bp, 12 predicted proteins | sample 1821851 | NCBI WGS metagenome assembly QMCE01 (sample SAMN09453174, study PRJNA476694) | Termite gut metagenome, whole genome shotgun sequencing project. | isolation source: worker | host: Odontotermes sp. | place: South Africa:Pretoria | collected 2016-01-28 | reverse complement strand
TCTTGGAAATGGATCCGCATTGCCTGCGAAAGCTCGCCTTGCCCAACGCGACGATAACGACAAGCTATCCACGGTTACAATATTGACTGTGTACTAGGGTGCAGACAAAGGCCGCCACGGCTGAAAACACAGGCGTACCAGTACACAGCCCAAGTCTTCAAAGAGCCGCTCTCGTTCCTCAAGAGGTGGCTCCAGTGATCGAATGCGCCATCGAGATTAAATCGATTGATGTCGTCCGGAGTGAACACGCTCGTAAACTCCCGGCTCCGTCGGTGAAAATGCCGCCATGCCCGCTCCCAGGTGGCCCAGCCCCAACTCATGAACGCATTCAGGAAAAAACTGTCCGGCAGTCCTTCGGGCGGAATGGGGAACATATGACCGCTAATATGCATAACACGTTCCTCATCACGATACCGTTCAAGCGCATCATTCATATAGCGCAGGAAATATGGGGATGTTATCAGATCGTCCTCCAGTACGATCACTTCGCCGAAACGCGAAACCAAATCACTCACCCCGTCGACTATGGAATCGGCGAGCCCGAAATTGCATTCCCGCTCATTGACATGAACAGCGGCAAACTCTTTGATCCCTCGAATGTATTCGCGCACTTCAGCAACAGCTTCGGCATCCTTTTCGCTCCTTGCGCCGTCGGAAAAGATAAACAACTCACTCCGATCCGCCATTTCATTGGCAGCCAGAGCCTCCACCGTGGCCTTGGTATGATGCAGTCTTGCGTAAACAAACAAGGCAATGGGAGCAGCGCCTCTTCCAGCGTCGTCATCAGTCATGGCTGTGCGCAAGCCTTTCAAAAACGTACATGGTTCACCAGACTCCTAGCTCGATTTCCGGCAACCTGCCGATATTCGGCGAGTCCAGCGGAGTGGGGAATCTTTCGCCGCAGGGCATCCATTCATAATCGCCTGCGCGGGCATACGTGACTTCCCAACAGGGAGAATACAATAACAATCCATTTCCGGTGGGAATGTCGGAAATGGAATTATTCAAGTGAACATGAATCGGTTTGTGCGTGCGGGAGATGGTTTTCATTGCTTCGAGCTTATCGGAGATATTCTCGCTGATCGGCGTTATCCCGTGAAATTCAATGATTATCTGACGGAATTTCTTTATCTGCGGTTCCGATAGATTCTGTAAAACCTCCCACTCGCCTCCCTCGATATCCATTTGCAGAATAATGTCGTTTTCCGCCTCATGACCCAATTCGCAAAAAAGACGATCAATCGATTTGCCTTTTCCGCGCTCGTCGTTTTCCTGCGAGACGATATTCACTTTCTGGAAATGGAGATTCGGATGCGTATCGGGAGGGGTTTCGATTGTTCCGTCGAATTGAAAAACGTCATAGCCGCGCGATGCCATTTCAATATCCCATGGGCTTTTTGTCGATATGCCGAAACTGTACGCCACACCGCCGTTCCGGCCCGGATCAAGCATGACATACCCCCCGTCGCCTTTTCCGCCGATACGAACTTTGGGAACGCCGACAACGGAATATGGCCTCAGAACGGAAAGGATCTCGCCGATTTTCCCGTAATACGCAACGTATTCATGCAATGACGCGACATTCTTCAGTCGCCGCATATCCTCCTCCAGCTCGGGCGGATACGCATAACCGGGGTTGCCCAGAAGCACATCACGGACGGCATGGCGCATTGTTTTGTCCCGGATGAGCCCTGAAAGTATGCGTGCCAGTACACGATTCATGAATTTTCCTTAATCCTATGAAACAATTGATAATACTTCGAAGCAATCTTATCCCATGAATAGAACTGCACGGCATCCAGATTATGAGCCCTTTGTTCGGCACGCAGTCGCTGATCATCCCAAACCGAGTCAATCAGCCCGGCAAGCGAGCGGGGGTCGTACGGGTCAAAATAGTTGATTTGCAGTCTGTCGCCCATTTCCATCAACGGAGGTATGTTCGAAGAGAGGATCGGCAGGCCGGCCGCCGCCGCTTCCAAAATCGGCAGGCTGCTGGATTCATGCAATGACGGCATCACCAAAAAATGCGCCTGCCGGTAAAGAGCCGCCAAATCCGCAAACGGCACTTTTCCAAGCCAATGGACCGTGTTCATCCGGTGTTTTTCCAGGAAATCGGCGATTTCGCCGGCGCCCGAATACGCCGCGCCCGTCAACACAAGCTCCACGGAACGCTTTCTTGTCTGCGTCAAGGCCTCAAACAGGCGGATATGATTTTTGTGTTTCCATAACTGCGCCGGATATAAGAGATACTTACTCTGAATATTGTACTTTTTTAAAACATCCAGCGCCGGAGGATTCTGAAATGCGGGAATGTCCACCCCCTCCGGAATCACGGAAATTTGATTTTCATCGCGGCAAAAATGCCGGGCGAAATCGCTCTGCATATATTTGGAACTGGCCTGTATATGAGTCGCCGTTTTTCCTGTATTATCATAAAGATAACGACGATTCTCCAATTCTTTCTCAGAGAAAAACTCCGGAAAATGCTCGTGCTGTATGTCATGAATGGAAACAACGCTGGGAATGCCGTAATTCCAGGAACTTGTCAGTGTCGTCGGCGAATAAATCAAATCGCAATGACGCTCGACAACAGAAGATATATAGCGGGAAAAAAAGGTGAAATCGGCATGAATCGGCCGCTTGAAGCCCAACAAGGACAGCAACTGGCGCAATTTCCGCAAATAAAACGGTTTGCGATTGGAAATATCAACGAGCGATACATTTGCAGTATTTTCGAATTGCGCAAAATACTGACGGTTTTGGCGACGGATAAAGACAACCAAACTATCATCCTGGGGTACGCAGGCGGCCATTCCCTTCAGCAGCCCCATGGCAAAAGTATTCACCCCTCCCCTGTACTCCGGGTCGAGGTCTGTCAAATCAATGCCGACTCTCATGCGAACGGCGCTCCATTCATACGGATGATCCGCAATACGGCTCCACAGATATTTTCCACCTCATTTTCGGTGATTCCTATGAAGCACGGGAGATTCACACCGCGACGTGCCGCACGATGCGCGTTCGGAGTGCATGCCTGTGAATACATGGGAAAATCGGAAACAGGATGGAAAAAGGGGCGGCTGTCAATGCCCTGCCGTTTCAAGGCAAGAATGAACGCGTCGCGCGTTGCATAATCCCAATCCGCATGGGACAGGCACACCATCCAGCATACCGGATTTGCGTCCGCGCCGACAGGATTCAATGAGAGGCCGGAGGAGGCGGAACGCTCCAGACAGTGACGATACCAGGAAAGAATTGTATCGCGTTCCAAAATGAAATCGCCAATACGCTCAAGCTGCGCAACTCCCAGCGCCGCCTGCAAATTGGTCATACGATAATTGAACCCAATTTCCGTATGCCAGTATCGGCGTTCCCTGCTCATGGCGTGATCACGCAAATACAGCAATCTTTCCAAGAGCTCGCTGTCATCCGTGGTGACGCATCCTCCCTCGCCGGTAGTGATGATTTTATTGCCATAAAAACTGAAAGCGGCGGCATCGCCCCAGCTTCCAATGGCTTTGCCCGCGAATTTCGCTCCATGCGCTTCAGCCGCATCTTCAAGCACAAACAGGCCATGTTCCGAAGCGATTCGCATGATCTCGGGCATGTTGGCGGGATAGCCATATACATGCACGGGTATTATGCCTTTGGTCCGGGGAGTTATCGCCTTGACAATGGCATTCGGATCAATGCAAAAATTCACCGGATCGACATCCACAAAAACAGGCGTCGCGCCCGCATGAACAACCGCGTTTGCGGTTGCGACAAACGTCAAGTCGGGTACGATGACCTCGTCGCCGGCCCCGGCGCCCAATGCAACCAGAGCGAGGTGCAGCGCCACAGTGCCGTTGGAAGTCGCCACGGCATGCTTCACACCGCAAAATTCCGCAAATTTTTGTTCAAATTGTGTGATATATCCGCCCAGCGACGACACCCACCCTGACGTTACCGCATCAGTCACATACGCAATTTCCCGCGACCCTATGGACGGCTTGGAAATAGGAATATCATGCATCATTTCACCTCAAAAACGGATCGAAGGGGTTGGCAACCCGGTTTCCAGAACCCGCGTCACGCCTTGACCACGCGCCCGCGCCCCATCGGGCGCCCCTGCATGACGTTGCGCGTGTCGATGACCAGGGCGGCATGCTCCGCGATAAGGCGATAGTCCACATTGTCGTGATCCGTGACGATGAGCACGGCATTGTATTGCTCCATGGCGGCTGCGTCAAGAGCGACAGACGCCATGGCGAAGTCGTATTTCCGGGTTTTCGCCAGAACCGGAACATAGGGATCGTGGTAGTCGACCAGGGCGCCGTGCCGGGTCAGCAGCTCTATCAGCCGCAGGCCGGGGCTCTCGCGCGTATCGTCCACGTTCTTTTTGTAGGCGACGCCGACAAGCAGTATTCTGCTCCCGTTGACGCTTCTCCCCTGCCGGTTCAGCTCGTCGAACAGGCGGCCGACCACATACTCCGGCATGGACGTGTTGATTTCTCCGGCGATCTCGATGAAGCGGGTGGGATAGTTGTATTCCCTCGCTTTCCACGTAAGGTAAAAGGGATCGATGGGAATGCAATGCCCGCCCAGGCCCGGCCCCGGATAAAACGGCATGAATCCGAACGGTTTGCTTTTGGCCGCCTCGATCACCTCCCATATGTCTATGCCCATCCGGGTGAACAGCTGCTTCAGCTCGTTGACAAGGGCGATATTGACGCAGCGGAAGATGTTTTCCAGCAATTTCGTCATCTCGGCCGCCTCAAGCGAGGACACCGGCACTGTTCCGGGCGTTATCGTCCGGTAGAGCGTTTCCGCCGCGTCGAGACAGGCGGGCGACAAGCCTCCCACAACCTTGGGTATCTCTTTCGCCGAATGGCCTTTTGTCCCCGGGTCTTCCCGCTCGGGAGAATAGGCGAGGAAAAAGTCGACGCCCGCGCGCAGCCCGGTCTTTTCAAGAACAGGCAGAAGCGCCTCCCGCGTGGTTCCGGGATAGGTGGTGGATTCGAGAACAATCAGCTGGCCCGGACGCAGCGTCTCCGCAAGCATCTTCGCGGAGTCCTGAATGAAACGCATATCAGGCTCGCGGTGCTCGGAAAGAGGCGTCGGCACGCAGACGAGAATCGCGTCCGCCCCGGACAGCATCTGCGAATCGTGCGTGGCGCATCCGCCGGAAGCGGCGATTTGCCCCATGTCCGCGCTGGAAATATGGGAAATATACTGACGGCAGGAAGCGACATCCTCCACCCTGGCCTTGTCCCGATCATAGCCGATGACGGAAAAGCCCGCCTGCGCAAACGCGATGCACAGGGGAAGACCGACATAGCCCAATCCGACAACGCCCACCACGGCGGCGCGGTCATCGATTTTTTTCCGCAATGCAGACACGTCGAACCGCGTCGTCATGATGTGCATCCTGTATTTTTTGTTATATCATAATGACGCGCCCCGCTCCCCGCAACCTCCGAATCACCCGCGCGGCAGAATGAGGCTGAACGCGCTCCCCGCCCCGATCCCGCTCTCCAGCGCGATGTCGCCGCCCTGCGCGCGGGCGATGTGCCGCGCGAGGGCGAGGCCGAGGCCGGTTCCCTTCCGGATGCGCACAGAGCCGCTCCCGCCCACCCGGTAGAATCTCTCGAAGACCCGCTCCTGATGCTTCGGCGCAATCCCCGGACCGTGATCAGACACGACGATCCGCGCCTTCTCCCCGTCCGCCAGCGCGCTCACGCCTATCTCCCCGCCCTCGGGGCCGTACTTGATCGCGTTATCCACAAGATTCACAAGCGCGTGGACGACGAGGGAGGGGTTCATGAGGGCGAGAAGCCCCGGCTCGCACGCGACGGCGAAGGAGACCCGGCGCTCTTCGGCGGCCTCGCGGCACAGGGCGATCGCCTCGTCGATGACCGGCCGGACTTCGCTTGGAGCGACATTCTCCGCAGCCTTGCCGCCTCCCGACTCCATGCCGGCGAGGAGGAGGAGATTGCCGATGATGGACCCCATGCGCCGCGCGCTCCGCAGCGCCATTTCCAGAAACTCCCTGGAATCATCCGATGCGTTCGAACCGCCGGGAGCGTCGCCGGCCGGCTCCTCCTCCAGAACGGTTTCAAGGCAGCTCTGGATGGTCGTTACCGGGGTGCGCAGCTCGTGCGAAACATTCGCCACGAAATCGCGGCGCATCGTTTCCAGCCGCTTCAGCTGCGTGACGTCGCGGAGCACGGCCAGAACATTCGCTTCTCCGCCGCTCCCGCGCATCCGCGCCGCGTGGACTTCGAGAAGGGTCTCCCCGCCCGCCGGGCCTTCGACGCGAACCTCCCGCTCCAGCGGTTCGCTGTTCGAAGCCGCGTCCCGGACAGCGTCCAGAAGTTCCGCGTTCCGGCTGACATTCTCCAGCGGCTTTCCCGCCGCGTCCTCAGGAAGGGACAGCATGCGTCCGGCCTGGCGGTTCAACAGCATGATCCTCCCGTCCGAATCGACTGCCAGCACGCCCTCGGACATGGTTTCGAATATGGTCCGCATCTCTTCCCGCTGCCTGCCGATGAGCCTGAAGCGGGCGTCGAGCTCTTCAGCCATGGAACCGAGCGACGCGGAGAGCTTCCGCATTTCGCTGGACCCGGCGAGAGGGAGTCGATAGGCGAACTCGCCCCGCGCGTACCGCGCCGCGCCTTCGGCAGCCGCTTCGAGAGGGCGGGACAGGGTCCGCGCCGCGAGCGCGGCGAGGACGGCCAGAACGACAAGCGACGCCCCGAAGGCGAGAGCGGCCTTTTTCCACCACAAATACAGCCTCTCGTCCACCTCCCGCATGTCGGCGGCTGCGCGGACGGCCCTGCCGCCGGAGAAGGGAACGGCGACATATATCCATTCTGTTCCCAGAGTCGTGCTTTCGCGCATGTCGACGCCGGTCCGTCCCGAAAGGGCTTCCCGGATTTCCGGGCGGTTTGCGTGGTTTTCCATCCTCGCCGCGTCCTCCTCGGAATCAGCCAGAACCGCGCCGCCGGGCGCGACCACGGTGAAGCGGGTCGCGCTGCCGGCGCCCGCCTCCTTCGCCAGAGCGGCCAGGGAGGGCGCCGCGTCCCGCTCCCCGCCGGGCAGGCGCGAGAGGGCGAGGGCGAAGAGGTTTGCGTTCGCCGTGATGTCGCGCACGGCGTATTCCCGCCAGGAGGAATTGAGCACGCCCGATCCCGTCCACGCGAGAGGAATCATCGCCGCCAGTCCGCAGACCAGGACGGCCGACACAACCAGCACATACAATCTGACGCCGCTCATGGCGGAGCCCTTTCATTCAGAGGGAATGCAACAACAGGTTCGGCTCTCAATCGTCGGAGGCGAAGCGGTAGCCCGCGCCGCGCACGGTCTCGATGCGGGAGCCGGCCCGGCCCAGTTTTCGCCGAAGCCCCACCACCTGCACGTCGACCGCCCTGTCCGTCACCGCGTGCAGCGCGCCGCGAACCAGATCGAGAAGCTGGTTGCGGGTGAACACCACGCCTGGGCGGCGCATCATGACCTGGAGCATGCCGTATTCCCCCGCTGTCAAATCGACCTTGACGCCGTCGACCATTGCCTCCCGCCTCTCGGGGATCAGCCGGATGCCGCCGTGGACCATTTCCTTCCCCGCGCCGTCTGTTCGCTCCCATATGCCGCTCCGCTCCCATATGCCGCTCCGCCGCAGAAGCGAGCGGACGCGCGCGAGAATCACCCGGTTGCTGAAGGGCTTGGCGACGTAATCGTCCGCTCCGGCCTCAAGTCCGGAGATCATGTCCTCCTCGCCGTCGCGGGCTGTGAGCATGAGGATGGGAGTGTCCCGAATGGCCGGGTCTGCGCGAACGCGCCTGCACACCGCCATGCCGTCCATGCCGGGGAGCATGAGGTCGAGGATGATCAGGGCGGGCTTCCGCTCCGCCGCCAGCCGCAGGCCCTCCTCCCCCGTCGCCGCGCCCAGAACGGCGTAGCCGTCCTTGCGGAGGTTGTGCAGGAGCAGCTTCCTGATGTCGTCCTCGTCCTCGATCGCGAGGATGGCGATTTCGCCCTTTTCCATAGCAACGTCCTCCCGGACAGCAATCGCTGCGCTCATTCGCAGTCGAATCCGTGCCGGATCATCCTTCCGTCCACGCTGTACACCACCTCGGCGGCGATGTTGACCGCCATGTCGGCCATGCGCTCAAGGTTCCGCGACGCGGCGACGACCACAAGCCACTGTTCGCACAGCCCCGGATTGTCCCCTATCGCCTGAACAGCGGCCTTCCTGACGAGGCGCTTTTTGGCGTTGACCGCGTCGTCCGCGGCGATGACGGTCCGCGCCTTCGCGGTGTCGCCGTCGACCAGGCTGTCCATGCTGTCCTTGAGCATGACGCGGGCCTGATCAGCCATTTCGACAAGCTCAGGAGGCATGGCGACAGGCTCCATCCTGGAGAGGGACTTTCCTTTCCGCGCGAGGTTTTCCGCAAGGTCGCCGATGCGCTCCAGTATGCCGGAAATTTTCGCGAGAGAGAATATGAAGCGCAAGTCCCCCGCCACGGGCTGATGCAGCGCGAGGGTCTTCAGGCAGTTTTCCGAAAGGTCCGCCTCCATCCTGTCGACAAACCTGTCCGCCTCCACGACCCGCCTGGACAGCTCGACGTCCTGTTCGAGAAACGCCTTCGCCGCGTCGCGGACGTTCTGCTCCACGTGGGCGCACATTTCGAGGGCCGCGCGGTTGAGGTGTTCCATTTCCCTGTGCAGATGAATCGACATTATCCGAATCTCCCCGTCAAATAGTCTTCCGTTTCCCTGCGTTTCGGCGTTGTGAACAGCTGCTTCGTGTCGCCGTCCTCGATGAGCTTCCCCACATAGAAGAAGGCTGTCCTGTCCGAGACGCGCGCCGCCTGCTGCATGTTGTGCGTGACGATGACGATGGTGAACTCGCCCTTCAATTCCGCGATCAAATCCTCGATTTTCAGCGTCGACCTGGGGTCGAGGGCGGAGCAGGGCTCGTCCATGAGGATGATCTCCGGCTCGACCGCGATGGCCCTGGCGATGCACAGGCGCTGGTGCTGCCCGCCGGAGAGGCCCATGGCGGAGTCGTGGAGCCTGTCCCTGACCTCCTCCCAGAGGGCGGAGCGGCGGAGGCTTCTCTCGCAGGCGGCGTCGAGCGTTTCCCTGTCGCGGACGCCCGCGATCCGGAGGCCGTAGACGACGTTCTCGAAAATGCTTTTCGGGAACGGATTCGGCTTCTGGAACACCATCCCGACCCGGCGGCGGAGATCGATGACGTCCGTCTCAGGAGCGTACAGGTTCTCGCCGCCCAGAAGAAGCTCGCCCGTGACGCGCGAGCCCTCGACCAGATCGTTCATCCTGTTGAGGCAGCGGAGGAAGGTCGATTTGCCGCAGCCCGACGGGCCGATGAAGGCGGTCGCCAGCCCCTTCGGGATGGAGATGTGTATGCCGGAGAGCGCCTGCTTCTCCCCGTAATAAAAATCGAGATTGTTCGCCTCCACAATGGCGGGAGGGCTGTCAAGCGTCGCGAGCGGCATCAGAATCCTTTCATTGCGTATTTTTCCCGCATCCGCTTCCTGAGGGTCACGGCGGCGAGGTTGAGGATGAAGACGAGCGCGAGAAGAACCAGCGCAGTCAGGTAGACGAGGGGTTTGGACGCCTCCACGTTCGGCGACTGAAAGCCCATGTCGTAGATGTGGAAGCCGAGGTGCATGAATTTCCGCTCCAGATGCGCGAACGGCCAGTTCCCGTCCAGCGGCAGGCTGTGCGCGGCCTTGACCGCGCCGGTGAGCATGAGGGGGGCGACTTCGCCGGCGGCGCGCGCCATCGCGAGGATGAAGCCGGTGAGGATGCCGGGCGCGGCCATCGGGAGGATGACGCGCCACAGGGTCTGGAACCTGGTCGCGCCGAGGGCGAGGGAGCCCTGGCGGATTTCGGACGGGATTGTCGCGAGAGCCTCCTCTGTCGAGACGACGACGACAGGCAGGGTGAGGAGGCCCAGCGTCAGGCTCGACCAGAGCACGCCGCCGCCGCCGAAGGTGTTGATCCCGGCCGCGACCCGTTCGGGGTACAGCAGCCTGTCGACAGCGCCGCCCATGCCGTAGACGAAGAATCCGAGGCCGAAAATCCCGTACACGATGGAGGGCACGCCTGCCAGATTGTTCACGGCGATCCGCGCGGCGCGGGAGAGAAAGCCGTCCCTGGCGTATTCCCGGAGATACACCCCCGCCGCGACGCCCAGCGGGAAGGCGGAAATCGCCATGATGAAGACAAGCATGACTGTCCCGAACAGCGCGGGGTAGATTCCTCCCTCGGTGTTGGCCTCGCGGGGATACTGCGCGAGGAAGGCATGGACGTTCACGAAGAACCGCCAAACCTTCCCGGCGGGGCTCAGGGCGTTTGGCTGGACGGCGTCGACGATTTTGGAGAGGGGGAGGGTTGTTTCCGCGCCTTCCTCCGTCACGAACGCGACAGTCTCCCTGTCGAACGCGGCCCGGATTTCGTTGAAGCCGGCCATGAGTCCGGCTGACTGATCCTTCACCGCCTGCTCTTCGGCCTGCGCGGCGGCGAGCCGTTCGCGCCATCGCGCCTCAGCCTCGGGCGTTCCGGCTTTTTCCAGTTCGTACCCGGCCTTGAGGGCGGCGAAGTGCGCGTCCTGCCAGTCGTCTCCGAGGGCGGCAAGCCGGCGGCGGAGCGGCTCCCCTTCCGCGTTCCAGCGGGCGCGGGAATCGGCGAGATCGTCCAGGAGGCTGTCGAAGGAGATGGATTTGAGAAAGCCGAGGAAATCGCCGTTTTCCGTTCTCGTCACGGCGACGGCGTTTTCCGGACAGTCGCGTTCGAGAACAGCCTCCTCCGGAACCCAGCGGAAATCGACGCCGCCGTTCCGATCCCGGTTCGCCACCCTGTACTGAATCCGCCGGGCGCCGCCGGGCGCGGTTTCCGTCCGCATGCGGAAGCCGAGGAACGATGTTCCGTCGTTCAGGCGGACTCTGTCGACGTCTCCCGGCCAGAGGGCGAAAAAGCTGTTCACGCAGATGAGGCCGGCGAGGACGAGCATCATGGCGAGAATGAGGAAAAGCGACGCCCGCGACAGGAATATCCAGAGCCTGCCGTCGGGGCGGCCGCTTTTCCCGGCCTGGGGTTTCATATGCTATACCCTTCCGTACCTGTTCCGCAGCCTGTGGCGGATCGCCTCCGCCGCGGTGTTGATGACGAGCGTCAGCGCGAAGAGGAGGAACGCGCAGAGGAAAAGCGTCCTGTACAGGGTCTCGCCGACAGGCGCTTCCGGCATTTCGACGGCGATGTTGGCTGAAAGCGTTCTCATGCCGCTGAACGGGCTGAGGCTGATGATTGGGGTGTTTCCGGCCGCCATGAGGACGATCATGGTCTCCCCGACGGCTCTGCCGAGCCCCAGCATGACGGCGGTGAAGATTCCGGGGCTCGCCGTCGGCAGAACGACCCGCCACACGGTCTGCCACTTCGACGCGCCGAGGGCCAGCGAGGCGGCGGACAGCGACGGCGGCACGGCGCTGATCGCGTCCTCCGCCAGACTGAAGATTGTCGGGATGACGGCAAAGCCCATCGCGACGGCGATGACGAGGGAGTTCCGCTGGTCATACGTTCCGGAACCGGCGAGAAATCCCAGATGCCGCTCCATGAGCGGCGCCAGCCAGAGCGCGGCGATAAAGCCGACCACGACCGACGGCACGGCGGCGAGCATTTCCACGGCGGGCTTGAGGCGCGCGCGCCATTCCGGCGACGCGAACTGGGACAGGTGCATGGCGGCGGCAAGCGCCAGAGGCGCCGCGAAAATGAGCGCATACGCCGCAGCCTTGACGCTTCCCCATATGAGGGGGACGAGGGAGAGCTTCGGCTCGTTCGCGTCCGATCCGGAGGACTGCCACATGAAGGACGCGGCTTCGTGCCCTTCATAGAGGAGCTTCGAGAAGAATCCCCTCCAGCCCCCCTCGGGATAGCCCTGATCCAGCTCGTGAAGACGGAGTGAGCCGTCGCTGTGGAGCGTCGCCAGGGCGTCTGCCCGGACATTCACCGCGAGGGCGACGGCGGGCGACGGCGCGGCAGGCATGTCCAGAAGCTCGCGTCCGTTTGTGGAATAGAGCCAGCGGATGCGGCCTTGCGTGTCCAGCGTGAAAAATCCCCTGTTCCTGCCCGAAGGGGAGAGCGCGATGACGGCGTCGCCGCCGTCCCGCCAGCCGACGGAGCGGCGCAGGCGGAACTCCCCTCCCTCGCGCCGGGGGAACCAGACAGACGTCCCGCCCATGCCGTCTCCCGCCGCGACGGCGTAGTCGCCGCTCAGGAACGCGAGGGAGGAGACGGGCCTCCGGTCGCGGAAGGCCGGCGTCACGTCCGTCTTCACCTCTTTTGCTGCGGAAAAGTCGACGGTGACGAGTTCTCCGCTGTCTGTGCCCAGATACAGGACGCCCCCGCCGCTCATCGCCGCGGCCCGCACCGTGACGCCTGTCCGCATCCGCGCGGTTCGTTCCGAAGGGGCGGCGGGGGCGGCGCGGAGCCCCCGTTTCGGGGCGAGCCGCGTTTCCGTCACCGTGCCGTCGTCGTACAGGACGACTGCCTGATAGGCGGTTTCGTCCCCCCGGAGGAAAACCCGCAGCGCGGATTTTCCCGCGCTGCCTGTTTCGATTGCATAGCGCTTGTCGAAAGAGGCTGCCGCGCCGTTCGGGGAATCCGCTTCCACCCGCATCGCATACAGCGCCGCTGTTCCGTTTTCCCACAAGACCGAATACAGGTTGTCGCCATGACGTTCCACAAAGCGGATGCCGCCCGTCTCCGGCGCTCCGGCGAGGCGAACCGCATCGAAGCGCGATTCGCCTCCTTCCGCGAACATCATGAATCCGGCCCTGCCATCCCGGAGGATGAGGCCCGCGGCCCGGTGCCGTCCGCGGAAATCGACGTCCACGCCCAGAGCCGCGACATCATCCGCTCCGATTCCGGGGGGAAGCGCCGCCGTCGCCGTCTCCTTTTGTGAGGCGGGCGCGAACAGGGGCGCCGCCTCCCGGAGCATCAGCGCGACCATCGCGATCATCGAGGCGATGACGGCGACGCCGGCGACGGTGATGACCCATTGGGCTGCTTTGTCCGCGATTTTTCTCGAACGCCGCGTACCGCTGCTGGATATGCTCATGGGAGCTCCGTCGTCTCCGTCTCTTCGCCGATCAGGACGCGCTGCTCGTTCAGAACGTCAAGGGGGAGGGCTCCGTAGCCGTCCCGTTCAACCAGTTCCTGCCCTTCGGCCGACAGGATGAAGCGCAGGAATTCGCGCGTCGCGGCGGGAAGGGGCTTTGCCGGGTCTTTCGGAACGTAGATGTAGAGGAGCCGTGCGAGGGGGTAGGTTCCGTCCAGGGCGTTTTCGAAATTGGGTTCGACGAATTCGCCGTCCTCCTCAGCGATGGGGAGCGCGCGGACGTCGGATGTTTTGTAGCCGATTCCGGAGTAGCCTATGCCGGCCCTGTCCCCGGCGATGCCGTTCACGACGGCGGCGGAGCCGGGCTGTTCCTTGACCGAGTTCTTGTAGTCGCCGTTCCCCATCGCCTCTTCCTTGAAGAAGACGTAGGTGCCTGAGGCGGCGTTCCTGCCGTACATGCTGATGTTCATGCTGGCGACGTCCCCCTGGACGCCCAGCTGCCCCCACTTCGCCACGTCTTCGTGGCCGAGCTTGCGGGTGGCGGAGAAGATCGCGTCCAGTTCGGGAAGGGAGAGTCCGGGAACGGGGTTGTCCTTGTTGACGTAGACGGCGACGCAGTCGACGGCGACGGCGATCGGCGTCGGCTTGAAGCCGAGCTTCTTCCCGACCTCCTCAAGTTCGGACGGCTTCATCATGCGGGACATGGGTCCGAGTTCGGCGGAGCCTGCGGCGAGGGCGGGCGGCGCGGTTCCGGAGCCCTTGCCTTCGACCTGCACCGTGACGTTGGGGTACATCGACCGGAAGGCCTCTGCCCAGAGGGCCATGAGGTTGTTCAGCGTGTCTGAGCCGACGGAGTTGACGCTTCCGGCGACGCCGGCCTGCTGCCTGTAGGCGGGGAGCGCGTCGGCCGCCCGTATTGCTGTTGCGGCGAAGGCGAGGCAGGAGACGCCCAATGCGAACATGCCAAGTCTCCGGCCGAATCGTTTTGTTGCCATGCGTGTTTTCCTTTCATGCGAACGGAATCGTTTTCTTCCCAAAATTCCCTGTCTCGTTGCGCGCACTGTGATACGGAAAACATGTGTGGGAAATGTGACGAAAATGTTAGAAACGCGTTAGATTTCATCTGAATGGTTTTCTGTCCTGCCGGCGGCGGAACATTCCGGCAAATATCTCCTTCCGAAGAAAACTGCTTGTCGGCGGACGCGCCGCCCCGCAGAAAAAATCTCTGAAAAACCGGATTTTTCCTGATTTTCCTGAAGATTTCCGGATTTTTCGCCGAGTCTGCCGGTTTTCGGCAAACAGGCAACGGTTTTGCATTTCTCCACAATGCTGCAATATACAGCGGTTTTTCATTCCCCATCTTCCTTGGGGGGAGGACCAATGCGCGACTCCCAATGCCGCATAGGCCTATTCTGCCAGGCCGACTCCCGCGTTCTCCCCCCAAGCCCGCCCAGGGCCTGTCGTCATGAGTCATTCGGGCCGCTTTTCCGCCCGTTTTGCGCTGTGCTTCGCCCGCTTTTCTCGACAATGTTGACACATTGCCTTCGAAAATCGGACTCGCCCAG
>QMCE01001086.1_pt1 | contig 14697 bp, 12 predicted proteins | sample 1821851 | NCBI WGS metagenome assembly QMCE01 (sample SAMN09453174, study PRJNA476694) | Termite gut metagenome, whole genome shotgun sequencing project. | isolation source: worker | host: Odontotermes sp. | place: South Africa:Pretoria | collected 2016-01-28 | reverse complement strand
AATTGCGATTCGATCTGGAAAATGGCATTTAAGCCGCCGCCCAGCGATTCCGAACCCCTGACACCGATACGCGAAGCGTTCGAACTCACACGGTTTAACTTACCCAAGTTTTTCGAATTTGCGGAACTGGTGAATTCCAAGTCCATGTTCAGAATACCGTACATCGTAACGTTTGCTGTTTGCGCCTGAGCAAATGGAGCGGCCAGCAGGCCCGCAACAGCGACAGCGACGAGTTTCTTTTTCATGAAAATCTCTCCTCTAGCAGATAAAATTGACAAGATTTTTTGTCTTGTCCACGATAAACCTTCCCTGAATTTTCCGAGAAGTTGGACGCATTGTGCCAAGATGGTGAATCGCGGCGCAAGCAATACCGGCGAACAATGGTAAGCTTGTGTTAGTCGTGTTGTTGTGAAACAACAAAAAATAGAAAGACCGAATTCGTAAGCATATATTATGCCGCCAGTAATATTTCCGTAATGGAAAAGACTTTTTTGGGTAATAATTCCCAACGGTGAAAATACATAATGAAGAGTGGGATCGAGCCTTTTTTCTATTTGTTCGGTATTGCTGCGGTGAGTGCGGTGGTGTCTTTGTTGTTGCTGTGGCATTGGCGCAGCAAGCTGCCGTTGGCTCACCCTAACCGGCGCTCTTTGCATCAAACACCTGTTCCGCGAGTGGCGGCGCTGGCATTGTGGGCAGGTTTTGTCGCCGGGCTTATCACGATGTTTTTTCTTCACCAGACGCAGGAGCGATTTTTAATGTCCTTTATCGGATTATTGGCGCTGGCGGCAATTTCATTTTGGGATGATTGTGCGAATGTTGCGCCGGCCTATCGTCTTCTGGTTCAAATAACGGTTGCCGGTTTGTTGGTGTGTGGCTGGTTGGCCGAAATCCAAGAAGGTAATTTTCTTGTTTTCGCGTACGCGTTTATCGGTATTTTTTTGGTCGTCTGGATGACCAATCTCTTTAACTTTATGGACGGCAGCGACGGTCTGGCGATCACGATGACGGTTATTGGTTTTTCGGCGCTGGCGGCGGCGGCGTTATTGTCCGAATTATCGTGGTGGTGGTTGCCGGCGCTTGTTGTGGCGGCGGCGTTGCCACTATGGTGCGTTAATTTTCCGCCCGCCAAAATGTTTCTTGGCGATGTCGGCGCGATTCCGCTGGGTTTTCTTGCCGCGGCGTTTGGCGGTATGGGTATTGTGCAGAAGCAATGGAGTATCGTTTTCGTGTTGCTGGTGTTTCTGCCGTTTGTTTTCGACGCGACATTAACGCTGCTGTGCCGTTTGTGGCGTCGCGAAAAAATCTGGCAAGCGCATAGGACGCATTTTTATCAGCGGTTGGCGCAAACCGGCGCCGGTCATTTGGGGACATTGGTGGTTTATGGCATATTGATGGTGGGGTGCGCATTAACGGCAGTATTGTTGTTTCGGCAGAGCGAAGCACTTTTGCTTGCGCTGATGATCTGGGTCATAATCCACCTCGGACTTTTTGCCGCGATACATCGCTACGACATGACGAAATGACGAATCTCCTGCCACAGGGACGCGCCTGGTTTGCTTTTATTCATGACGTGACTGCCGCGCTGATTGCGTGGATGGTGGTCTATGCATTGCGCTTTTCGTTTGCCGATTTGCCCGTAAACTGGCAGGGCTGTGCGGCATCGTTGAAATGGGTGCTGCCGATACAAGCAATCGTGTGCACGGCAATGGGGCTTTATCGCGGCTTATGGCGTTATGCCAGCCTTGACGATTTGAAGCGTATTGTTTTGGCGGCGGTTGCCGGTACTTTTGCCATACCTTTGGTATTTACATTGACGCAGCATGCTGCTGTGGTGCCGCGTACGGTACTGTTGCTTTACCCGTTGATGCTGATTTTCCTGATGGCGGGCAGCCGCTTCGTTTATCGGATGTGGCGCGAAGAACGTTTGTTTAGCCCGTGGCGGGCATTGGGCGAGCCGATTCTGGTGTTGGGTGCGGGTGCGGCCGGGGCGCGATTGGCGGAAGCGTTGGCATCCGGACGCGAATGGCGCATTGTCGGCTTTCTCGACGATGATCCCAAAAAGCAAAAACGAAGAATTTACAGCGCATCGGTACTTGGCACCATTTCCGAGTTGACCTTATGGGCAAAAAAGCTGCACGTACAAAAAGTGGTGTTGGCGTTGCCCTCGGCAAATCATAAGCTGCGCCGTCAGATCAGCGAAACGTGCCTGGCGGCGGGCTTACACACTTTCAGCGTGCCGACTTATGAAGACTTGCTTTCCGGCGCGCAGTTGACAATGTTGCGCAGCCTCGATATGGAGGATTTGCTGGGGCGTGAACCGGTATTGCTGGACAGCCAGGGATTGGGTGAATGGCTCGGCGGCGGTACGGTGCTGGTTTCCGGCGCCGGCGGGTCGATTGGCAGCGAGCTTTGTCGGCAGATTTTGCGTTATCGTCCGGCGCATCTGATATTGCTCGATATCAGCGAGGTTGCTTTGTATCACATTGCCGACGCGTTGCGCGGATATGAGGGCACAACGAAAATCAGTGCCCGGATCGGCGACATAAAGGATCGGGCGCTCATGAAAGCATTGCTCGGCAGCATGAGGCCGCAGGTGATTTTTCATACGGCCGCACATAAGCACGTGCCGCTGATGGAGGAAGCGCAAAATGCCTGGCAGGCGCTGCGCAACAATGTTTATGGTACGTATGTGCTGGGTAAGGAAGCGGTTTCGGCCGGCGTTAAAAAATTCGTGATGATTTCAACGGATAAAGCGGTTGCTCCGGTATCGGTTATGGGTGCTTCCAAACGGCTGGCGGAAATGGTTTGCCGATACCTGCAAAACGGCATGACGCAGTTTGTCATCGTGCGTTTCGGCAATGTTATGAACAGCGACGGCAGCGTGATCCCGCTTTTCCGGAAGCAGATCGAACAAGGCGGTCCGGTGACGGTGACGCATCCAGAGGTCACCCGTTATTTCATGTCGATTCCCGAGGCGGTCGGTTTGGTCATGCAGGCGGGGCTGCAGGGCGAAGGCGGTGACATCATGGTGCTTGATATGGGCGAACCGATCAAAATAGCCGATCTTGCCCGGAACATGGTTCGGCTTTCCGGCGCCGACCCCGAACAAGTCGCGATCCGGTTTATCGGTTTGCGTCCTGGCGAAAAGCTGCATGAGCAATTGTTGAACCCCGAGGAAACCGGGAGGATAACCGGACATCCCAAGCTCACGGCGGCGCGCGCTCGGCCGGTAACGCAAGCGTTGATTGAGGAAGTGATTGCCGTCTGCGAAGAACCGGAGGCGCCGGATCGGCCGGTACGCGAGTTACTGCGACGCTGGTTGCCCGATTTTCATGAGCCGGACGCTTCCGGAGAGGAGAATCCGAAGGCAGAGGTGTCTTCAAAGACGTAGGGAAACATCGGGCGGTTCCGGTCACATATCGGCAGGATCGGTCAGAGAAAACTCATGCGCGCAAGCTCTTCCGGCGTCGGCGTCAGGTCGCGCTCTCTGTAAAATTCGAAAATAGCATCGATGACTTCGTCCGGCTCTTCGACGAGTGTCACCAGCGCCATCTCGGCTTCGGAAACCATACCGCGCGCCAGTACTTGATCGCGTATCCAGTCGATTGCGCCTTGCCAAAAATCGCGGCCGACCAGAATCACCGGCACTTTTCGCGTTTTCCCGGTTTGAATGAGCGTTAGGCATTCGCTTAATTCGTCAAACGTGCCGAACCCGCCGGGGAACGCCACATAGGCAAGTGCGAATTGGGCAAACATGGTTTTGCGGGCGAAAAAATAGTGGAAATTGAGGCTGATATCCTGAAATTTGTTGCTGATTTGCTCATGCGGCAGCGCGATGTTTAACCCGACTGAAGGCAAGGGGCCGGCATAGGCTCCGCGGTTGGCGGCTTCCATGATGCCGGGGCCGCCGCCGGTAATGACGCTGAATCCGGCTTCCGATAGCCGGAAAGCAACCGTCATCGCTTTTTGGTAATACGGATCGGCCTCGGTAAGGCGGGCGCTGCCGAAAATGGAGATGGCCGGCTCAATGTTGCGTAATTTGCTGGTGGCTGTGGCGAACTCTGCCATAATGTACAACAGGCGCCATGCGTCGCGGCCAAGGTCTTCGGGCGGCGAAGTAAAATTTTGCGGATTGGGGAGATGTTTATTCATGCCGTGTCTGATGCTTGTTGATGGTTCTTCGTATTTATACCGAGCGTATCACGCCTTGCCGGATTTGCGCACGTCGCGTGGTGAGCCGACCGGCGCTTTGCGCGGCGTATTGTCCATGTTGCGGCGGCTCGTCGATGAATATGACCCGGAATATTTTGCCGTTGTTTTTGATGCGCCCGGCAAGACTTTTCGCAATGACTGGTATCCTGAATACAAGGCAAACCGCCCGCCGATGCCCGACGATCTTGTCGCGCAAATATCGTCGCTGCATGAGAGCATCAAAGCGCAAGGTTGGCCGTTGATTGTGGTGCCTGGAATCGAGGCGGACGATGTGATCGGGACATTGGCGCAGCAGGCGCAGCATAAGGCCTGGCAGGCAACGATTTCCACGACCGATAAAGATATGACGCAGTTGGTCAATGATCGGGTTATTTGCATCAATACAATGAGCAATGAAACATTGGACAGTGCGGGTGTCCTCGATAAATTTGGCGTCTCGCCCGAGCAAATTATCGATTATCTGACGTTGATCGGCGATACGGTGGACAATATTCCCGGGGTTGCCAAAGTCGGCCCAAAAACTGCCGTGAAATGGTTAACGCAATATCGGACGCTCGATAACCTGATGGCGCACGCCGATGAAATCAAAGGCGCCGTTGGCGAAAGTTTGCGCCATACGGCGGATTGGTTGCCGGAGGCCAAAAAATTGGTGACGATTAAAACCGATTGCGAACTGCCGTTATCGCTTGACGAACTCAAGCCCACAATGGCCGATCAGGAAAAGCTTACCGAACTTTATACCCGTTTTGAATTCAAAAGCTGGCTGCGGCAGGGAAAGGGCGGCGTTACCCCGCCTGAGGGGAAAGCCGTCAGTAAAACGTTGCGTCGGGAAACCGTTGAAGAGAAGGTAACGTCGGTTTTGCTCAACGGCAAGCCGGAGAGGCTCGACTATGAGGTTGTGCGCGATGAAAACGCGTTGGTGCGCTGGCTGGGAAAAATTGAAAACACAAAACTGACGGCGCTTGACCTGGAAACGGATACGTTAAACCCGATGCAGGCACGCGTTATCGGTATTTCGCTGGCGGTGGCGCCGGGGGAGGCCTGCTATATCCCGGTGGCGCACGAAGGTGAGCTGGGCGCGTTGCAACTCGGTCGCGATGAGGTGTTGTCGCGTTTAAAAAGCTGGTTGGAAAACGAAAACGCAGGAAAGCTCGGTCAAAACATCAAGTACGATCAACACGTTCTGGCCAATCATGATATTGCGCTTTCAGGCATACGCCACGATACGATGTTGCAATCGTATGTGCTCGAAGCGCACAAAGCGCATGATCTCGACACTTTGGCGGAAAACCACCTCAGCTGGCAAACTATTCGCTACGACGACGTGACCGGAAAAGGAGCAAAACGCATTTCGTTTGCGCAAGTGCCGATTGAGCGTGCCGCCGAATACGCGGCGGAAGATACCGACGTCACACTGCGCTTGCATCAAACACTTTATCCACAGCTGCAGGCGCAGAAAAAGCTGTTGTCGATTTACGAGGACATGGAGCTTCCTGTGCGCGAGGTTCTTTTTCGTATGGAGCGCAGCGGCGTTTTGATTGACCGTGATCGACTCAACAAACAGAGCCACGAGATCGGCCAGCGCCTGCTTCGGCTTGAAGATGAAGCCTACGCGCTCGCCGGGCAACCGTTTAACCTATCATCGCCGAAGCAATTGGGCGAAATATTATTTGGGCGCATGGGCTTGCCGCCGGTGAAAAAAACCGCCACGGGGCAACCGTCCACCGATGAAGAGGTTTTGCAAACGCTTGCCGCCGATTATCCTTTGCCGAAACTGTTATTGGAGCATCGTGGGCTTGCCAAGTTGAAGTCGACGTACACCGATAAGCTGCCCATGATGATCAACAGCCATACTGGGCGTGTGCACACGACTTTTTCGCAGACAACGGCGATTACCGGCAGGCTGGCGTCGTCCGACCCCAATTTGCAGAATATTCCGGTACGGACGGCCGAGGGACGTCGTATTCGCGAAGCGTTTATCGCCTCGGAAAATCATGTGCTGATTTCCGCCGATTATTCACAGATTGAATTGCGCATCATGGCGCATTTGTCCGAAGACGAGGGCTTACTCAAGGCGTTTCACGAAGGCGAGGATATTCATCGCGCGACAGCTGCCGAAGTATTCGGTGTTGCCGTAAACGAGGTGACCGGCGATCAGCGGCGCATGATCAAGGCGGTGAATTTTGGCTTGATTTATGGCATGAGCGCGTTCGGCTTGGCGCAGCAGCTGGGCATTGAACGCCGCGCCGCGCAACAATTTATCGACCGCTATTTTGCGCGTTATCCCGGTGTTGCCGACTATATGCAACGCACCCGCGAGCTGGCGCATGCGCAGGGATATGTCGAGACGGTGTTTGGGCGGCGGCTGACGCTTGCCAATATCAATGGCGGCAACGCGGCGCGGCGCACCGCTGCCGAGCGTGCGGCGATTAATGCACCGATGCAAGGCACAGCCGCCGATTTGATCAAGAAAGCGATGGTCGTTACCCAAAACTGGCTCGACGAAAAGCGGATGAAAACGCGCATGTTGTTGCAGGTGCATGACGAGCTTGTTTTTGAAGCGCCTGAAGCGGAACAAAGCATGATTCAAGAGGAATTGCCGACGTTGATGTGCCAAGTAGCGAGGCTTTGCGTCCCATTGATCGTCAATATCGGTATTGGCAAAAACTGGGATGAGGCGCATTAACAAGATGTGCGACCATGAGCGCTTGACAGAGCAAGCGTACATTGCGGTATCCTGTCGTTTGCCCCCCTCTTTCCTAAATACGGAATCCTGAAATTATGGTCATTGCTCAAAAAAATACAGACGGCAAGACGGAATCTTCTTTGGCGGATTATATGCATGCCGTCGGCAAAGCGGCGCACGAGGCGTCGCGGTTTTTGGCGCGGGCGGACACCCATGCCAAGAATGAAGCGCTGCATGCGATGGCGGAGGCGTTATTGCGCAATGAGGAAGCACTGTTGGCGGCGAACGCGCTTGATGTTCGTTTGGCGAGGGAAAAGTGTTTTGACGACGCTTTTATCGATCGGCTGACGCTCAAAAAAGCGACGATTGCGACAATGGCGGAAGGTTTGCGGCAAATCGCGTCACTCGCCGATCCCGTCGGCACGGTCACCGACTTGGCCGCGCGGCCTTCCGGCATCCGCGTTGGTAAAATGCGTGTGCCGCTCGGCGTGGTCGGCATTATCTATGAGGCGCGCCCCAATGTCACGGCAGATGCGGCGGGCTTATGTCTGAAAGCAGGAAACGCGGTTATTTTGCGTGGCGGTTCGGAATCGTTAAACAGCAACAAGGCGATTGCCGCATGTGTGCATGAAGGTTTACGTACCGCCGACCTGCCGGAAAGCGCGGTGCAGGCGATTGAAACCGCGGATCGTGACGCGGTCGGCTTGTTGATTCGCGACGAAAAACATGTGGACGTGATCGTGCCGCGCGGCGGTAAAACGCTGATTGAGCGCATCAGCAACGAAGCCAAAGTGCCGGTGATCAAACATCTGGACGGGATCTGCCATGTTTACATCGACGCAGACGCCGATATCGACAAAGCGATTCGTATTGCCGACAACGCGAAAACGCAACGCTATGGCACATGCAACACCATGGAAACGTTGCTGGTGCATCAGGATGCCGCGCGGGCGGTTCTACCGCCGCTTGCCGAAATTTTTCGGGGAAAAGGCGTGGCGTTGCGCGGTTGCCCGCGCGCGCGCTTGATCGTTTCCGCGATGAACGAGGCTGCCGAGGACGACTGGCAGACCGAGTATTTGGCGCCGATTCTTGCCGTGCGCGTTGTCGATTCGCTTGATGAGGCGTTGGTGCATATCGCGCGTTATGGCTCGCAGCATACCGACGCAATCGTTACTGAAAACTATACGGCGGCAAATCGTTTTTTGCGGGAAGTTGATTCCAGCTCGGTGATGGTTAACGCGTCAACGCGTTTTGCCGACGGTTTCGAATATGGGTTGGGTGCGGAAATCGGTATTTCCACCAACAAGCTCCACGCTCGCGGTCCGGTCGGGCTGGAGGGATTAACCACACAGAAATGGATTGTGCTCGGCAGCGGCCAGATCAGGAAGTAGTTATACGCTTTGGGGCAAACGGGAAGAGTGCCCGGTAAGCATTACCGGCGGTATTGCCGCACTCATCAAATAATAGGCTGCTTGTCCAAAGTGTGGATCACCATTCATAAAAGATGATGAAAGCGGCAACGACGATCAGCGCAAAGCCGACCAGATAATTCCATTTCAGCGGTTGCCCGAGATAAAACACCGAAAAGGCCATAAAAACGGACAAGGACAATACTTCCTGTATGGTTTTCAGTTCGGCTGCGCTGAAGAAACCGTAACCGTAGCGGTTGGCCGGAATTTGCAGGCAGTATTCAAAAAAAGCAATCAACCAGCTGATCAGGATAACGCGCCAGAGGGTGATGTTCGGAAATTTTAAATGCCCATACCAGGCGGCGGTCATGAAAATATTGGAGCAGAGCAATAAACCGATCGTGATGACGGGAATGGGAACGTGAATCATATTATTTACCTATACCAAAACGCATCCTTGAAAAGGATGCGTTGGTCTTGTTTGTGTATTTGGATAACCAAGATATTGGCGCGCCGGATTCTTATTTATTTTCCCGATGATATTTTTGAAATTCAGGCGGGCATTTAATCAGAAAATCGGGAAAAGTCAACGATTCGTTTTTGAACCACACCGCTTTATGTGCACCATTGCAATAGCGCCGTTACGCACGAGAAGCGCGTCAGAAGATTTTACCGGCGGTTCGCCGGTAATGGTGAATTGTTGGGCAGCATATTACCCATCGCAGCAAGGCTTGTTCTGCGAATAACCGTAACGGAACAACGTCAAACGAAATCCTTAGTCGGCGTGATTTTGAATACGCGCATGTGCACCGAAAAAACTTTGAGATTGCCCCAAATAAAGTAAATAATCATCTGCAATTTAGCTTTTACTTATTAATGCTTTTAAACACGCTTTTTTTCAAGAAAACAATACCCAAGAAAGCTTGGATGACCATATAGCGTCTCATTTCACAGTTTTACGCTTGATTGCCTCAAATATTGTCACTATAAGAAGACAAATATTTGTGGAATATTTTATTTTTTTATATTGTAAAAAGCACTTTACTTTTATTTATTTGTGTTAGCATCCTTTCTTTGATGCATTTTGAGTAAACGGTTTGTGAACGTTTGGTCTTGTGTCTGAGATCGCGGAGTTTAAGAGGGCACTGCACCATACTTCTCTGACGCACTGCATACCTGGGATTTTCATTTATCCCTTTGCCAAACGTCGCGGCAAAGAGATAGCAAAACGTTGGAGACGTAAAGAAAGGCCACATGAACGTGAAATTGACCGATCGGGAAAGCTTGGGCGCCACAATATTTTCTCTTCGTTAATTGCAATACAGTCAGAAATATATCGATATATCGCCATGGAAAAAACAGGCAATATTTTTTTTGTACGACCGCTCAAGATGAGTGTCTCGATAGTTTTAGCGGGGGTTATCTGTTATTGCTTAACCATTGCTATAAGAGAAACATATTTTTCGGAATTGTTTAGGTCATTTACCAATATATTGGATATAGCGCTTCTTTTGTCCATTGTCGTCATGGCAATTCCTTCAAAAGCATTAGGGCTCCCCATTGCCGGAGACATGATGATAGTTTCACCGTCAACGATTTTTGGGTGGTTATTGGGTTTTATTTTTTTGTTTATCATCATTTTCGCCATTTGCCTGATTTTTTCTCTTTTAATCGAGATACTGAAACATGTTAATAGAACAATCAGGCAAAGACGTCATTAAAAAATCGTTCAAGATAGGCGTCGTATTGCTTATGGCTAGCATTATTTACTGTTGGATGGTTGGATACCTGCCGCGCGCGGAAATGCTATTGACGCCGCATAGTGCTAGATGCGCAATTATACTTTTTTGCGCAGTTCTTATCTTTCTTTATATTGGGTTTTATTATTTCCGTTTTAATCGAATTAATCAAGAACACGCGTAAATAACTATTGAGGAGAATTTTTTATGTTTACTATCAAAACTATGGGAAAAGTAGCGATCTGCTTATTTTGCTCTTATTTTCTTTTCGGCAATGCCTTAGCGGAAGGGGGCAAGCATATTTACGGTGTTGTTGTGGATGTGAAAGGTCAACGTATTGCCGTTCGCGACAAAAACGATAACGTCGCATGGGTCAGCCTGCAAATTGCTTCGGAGCAAACCATTGATGCATCATTGGTCGGAAAAACAATTCGCGGTGAGGTTTCCAAAATAGGCGATGCAATTATTGTTACTTCTCCTGTTTTCAGTGAGTAAAGGAGATTTTGTGCTTTCTTCAATATCATGTTTTTCTACGTTTAATTGAGAGCTAAAACATGTTGATAAATAAAAACGTGATTAAAAGATCGCTCAAGATAGGCGCTGCACTACTCATTGTAACCGTTGTCTATTATTTGGTAGCAGGATGGCTGCCACGTGCAGAAATGTTGATACCGTTTCATGAGATAAGAGATGGAATAGCGCTTATCATTATTATTCTTACGTTAGCTCCTTCAATATTATTGGGGCTTGGCGTTTCAGACAGTATTTTTATTCCAAACCCAAGTACAACATTAGGCTGGTTTTTAGGATGGATGCTTTCGTTTTTGGTATTTTTTATACTGGGTTTTATCCTTTCCATTTTAATCGAGGCAATCAAGAATGCGCGTAAATAGCAATTCAATTGAGATGCTAAAGCATGTTAATAAAACAGTCAGGTAAAGTTGTCATTAAAAGATCGTTCAAGATAGGCGTTGCATTGCTTATAGCGAGCATGATTTACTGCTGGGTGGTGGGATACCTGCCGCGCGCGGAAATACTGTTACCACTGCATAGCGCCAGAGGCGCAATTATGCTTTTTTGCGCCATTCTTATATTGATTCCTTCAAAATTATTGGGTCTTGGCCTTTCAGAAAGTTTACTCGTTCCTAATCCGATAACCATATTTGGTTGGTTTTTAGGAATAATTTTTCTTCTTTTATTTTTCTTTATATTGGGTTTTATTATTTCCGTTTTAATCGAGTCAATTAAAAATTCCCGTAGGTAATTTTTGATAAGTTTATTTATCCTATTTTCAACCAGTAAAGGAAGTGTCATGTATTTTCGGTTAATGTTGTTTTTACTATTCGTTTTCCCTGCATTCTCATATGCCCAAGCCCGTATTGAACCCCCGGAGGAAAAGCTCGGGAGTTACGTCGTCGATTCCGGAGCTGGGCTGGACACGGGATGCTCATACAGAGGCAGCGGACCTTTGATGATTAACGTTCCCGTTCCCATAGTCGTTAATCCTGAGGAGATAGACGGACAAGGCTATTTGAAAGACGCTCAAAAGCTGATCAGCAACAAAGTCATCGGCAGAACGGCAAGGATATTTTTCCCAGCTTACGATGTTGATGACAAGGCCGTTCTGGAAGAGCCTTACCAGCCGGAAGTCGATCTGATTACGTTCAACGGAAACACTTACGGTAAAAACACGCAGGAAGGTTTAAACAATACCTGGATCATGCAATCCATCGAAGTTCCGATAACAGACATCAAATTTGGGAACGGCAACAAAAACCTGTTGCGCATCGATATCGATACGGCCAATGTGCCTTACGGTGAAATTTGGTGTACGGCAGTCGATTGGGTCGGCGTCGAATTTGATGTTGCCGCGCCTTATGTGCTGGCGCATGGTATTGCGTCCGACGCGACAACCTGGGACGCGGCGCACGGACCAGACGTTCAGGATTATCTCAACGATTTGGGCATCCGATGGACCCGTTTTTCGGCGGAACCCAATGGCTCCACCGCCGGAAACGCAAGGCTGCTCCATGATCAACTCGTGCCGTGGCTGGACGAGCTGAGAAGCGATCGTTTTCATGTCATTGCGCACAGCAAAGGCGGCTTGGATTACCAGATGATGGAATATATGTATGGTGACCGCGACTTCAAAATCCTGTCGCTCTCGACACTGTCAACGCCGCATTTGGGCAGCGTTGCGGCTGATCTGAATATCCTGGAGCGACGAAAAATGGACTCCTATAACGCCATAGCGATAGAATCGCCCGATCCAGGCGGTTGGGTTAATGCTTATCTGAATAATGTTTGGCTATTAACTCAATCTGGAATAGGCCCAGAATTGCCCGGTCTTTACGATCTCGAAACGCAGCGTTCCGCAAACTACGTTGGCCTCGGCATGCGCGGCAATATTGCCCATACCTATACGATCGGCGCCAACGCCGATTTGAACGGAAACGGCGAACTGGAGTGCGAAGAAGCTGAATTTATGGCGTTTCATCCTGTTCGATGTTTGTTTGAAAATGTATGGCAAACACTGCGCCGCCATTCAAACGCAGGCATGGTTCGCGTCGACACCAACGTGTTGGGTTGGACAACGCTTGTCATCGAAACCGTGCCGACTCAGGGGTTGCAGGATAACGATGCTGCCGTGACCGTTGCTTCCGCGAATCCATATTATGGGACACCCGTCCGCAATGATATGGCAAATCATACCGCGGTAAAAAACAGACGCAATGTACAAGCGCTGGTTGAGCGCACCATTGAAATAAGAGAGTGAGAGCGAAATGAAAAAGATATTTTTGAGCCTTATTTTTTCTATCGGAGCGTTATTATCGTTACACGCTCCGGCGCAACAGCTTCCCGTGCCGACCAGCGGCCATGAGAACGGTTTTTCCAATATCAGTGTTGGAGATGCTTCAGCGGAAATCGATTTTACGGTGAATTATTTTGACAGTATGCTGATCAGTGCCGTTGTTCCGGTTGATGGCGCAGTAATGAGCGTTATCGATGCTGCCGGGCAGGTGGTCATTCCGGAAGGCGATTCCAGAATCCTTTTTGCTCCCGGTTCATTGCAGAATCCCCCGTTGCCGGGCGGAAGATTCACCGTAGAACAGATAGAAGCTCCCGGTAATGGCGGTTGGAAATTGCTTTTCACTTTTCCGCCCGCCAAGGAAAGAACGGTTGTAATGTCCACGGTGATATACGATTCACAGTATCAAACCGGTATCGTTACGGACAAAGTGGATTATCTGCTTAATGAGCATGGCGTCATCGGTTTTCTAGCGCTCGATCATGGCGCTGCTGCTACAGGTCTATCCCCTGTGATTACCATTACATCAACAGATGGCAGTAGTTCTCCTGTAACTCTGCACCCTCTTGATAACGGTAAAAATGGAGACGGCCAGGCAAATGACGGTTTGTATTCAGTCGAGTTTATACCTTCTGCAACGGGCAGTTTTTTGGTCAGCGGAAAAGTGCATTTTCCTGTCGGAGGGGAAACTGCCAACAGGACATCTGAAAAGACCATTAATGTATCGGCGCCTCGTATTTCGGTTTTGAATACGAGCATTACACCTGTATTAGGCGTAAACGGGTGTTTTAACGGTATTGACGTAACCGTCAACGTGAATGTTTTAGAAGAAGGATTCTATATTTTTGGCGGTAAACTCACCGGCGCCAACGGCCTTTCTTTGATGAAAGGGCAGCCTGAATATTTGCTACAAGGAAAACAGAGCGTTATTTTCCATTTTTATGGAAAGGAAATAGAGAATAGAATTGGCAATTCCACCAGTTTCGACGTTGATTATATCAATGCGTTATTTTCTGACCCGTTACTTGGCGAAATACCCGCGTTTTCTCTGACCGGCGTGGGTTCGTACTCAGGAGGTAGCATTTGTCTCCCACCTATCGTCATCGGGCCTGGACTCGACACAACCGAAATCATGGGAGTGGCGGGTAGTCGCGCTTATATTTCCGATCTGGTGTTCGGCTTCCCTGTCACTGTACGCAATAGCGGCCGCTACTCTATTTCTTTCAGCATCGTTGGCCCCAATGCCGAAAACATTAAAAGCGTCATGTTGGAACAGGATATGGTTGCCGGACGCAATATGGTCAATGTTACTGTTCCGGGATCAAACTTCATTAATGTCGATGGACCATACCGCGTTGTTTCCGTTCTTGTCGTTGGTCAAGGAAGCTCGGCAATCATCACAAACCTGGGGCAGACAAAAAACTATACGAAAGATCAATTCAACCCCAGTTCTTCAATAAAGACGATTATATTGTCGAAAGCTTCTTTGATCACCACCGGCGCGACTATTCAAAACGGCGACGTTTACATCTGGGGTTTCCGCGGTTCCGCCCAGCAGGGCAACGGCAAACCATCGGTTCCCGCACATTACCCACCGGCCAAAGTTGAATCGCTGTCCAATGTCACCGCCTTGACGGGCGGCGCCTACCATATGCAAGCGCTTGATGCGAACGGCGATGTGTACGGCTGGGGGCAGAACGGATACGGCGAAACGGGATGTACCGGCGGCTATGTCACGATACCTTGTGTCGCTCTTTCCAATGCGGTACAAATCGCTACCGGCGAATACTTCACCATCGCGCGGAACGATACCGGTCAGGTCTATACCTGGGGACATAA
>QMCE01001479.1_pt1 | contig 14708 bp, 9 predicted proteins | sample 1821851 | NCBI WGS metagenome assembly QMCE01 (sample SAMN09453174, study PRJNA476694) | Termite gut metagenome, whole genome shotgun sequencing project. | isolation source: worker | host: Odontotermes sp. | place: South Africa:Pretoria | collected 2016-01-28 | reverse complement strand
GTTGACAGCGTAAATATTCAGATGTATATTGATTTTTAGTTGAACGTTAAACTTGTTGAACGTTCAACCTGATAAAGACTGAATAGCGGAGGCAGAAACAAAATGAAAAGCAAAATTATTTTGGCGGCAATACTGTTGGCGGTTTTTGCGGGCGTATCCTGTACCACCACATTGTTACCCCAAAAAACATTGACCGCGGAAGATTATCAAAAACAATTTGAGGCGGCTTATGGATCATTGCAGATAGCGGAACCCTCTCAGCGGCAAGACGGACAACCGTTAGTTTTGGCGCATTATATGCCGTGGTTTCAGAAATACGGCTTCCACTGGCAGCAGGGCGGCGCGAAATTTGATCCCGCGCAAATACTCCCCAACGGCAGGGCAAACATCGCCTCCCATGTATATCCGTTGACCGGAAATTACGATTCCGCCGATCCGGTTGTGCTGGAATATCAACTCGCGTTGATGAAATTGTCCGGCATAGACGGCGTAATTTTTGACTGGTACGGCATCACCGAAGGCATAGACTACAAAATGATTCATGACGCTACAAAAGTCATGGTTGAAATAATTAAAAAGCGCGGCATGAAATACGCCATCTGCTATGAAGATCAGAGCGTCAAACACCTCATCGAATTCGGTATCATCGCCAAAGATCAGGGACGCGCAGCCGCCAAAGAAACCTTTGACTGGATGAACGAAAACTGGTTTTCTGATGAAGCCTATGTCAAAGTGGACGGCCGCCCCCTCGTGCTGTGCTTTGGACCGCAGTTTTTCTATCAAAAATCCGAATGGGACGAAATTTGGGCTGATGTGAACCCCAAACCGTTTTTTGTCGATCTTGACGGACGCACAAACTGGGCGGATGCCGCGAAAAACTGGAGCCCCATGTATTTGTCATCAGGCGGCAAACTCAGTATTCCCAGCCTGGTCAAGTATATGAACGAATTCTACGCCAAGCAGTCAGATAAACCCTTTGTCGTGGGAACAGCTGTTCCGGCCTTCCATGATATTTACGCGCAAGCCGGCGGCACAAGTTACGGCTATTTGGATTATTCCGGCGGCGAAACGTACAAACTGACATGGGAAGCAGCCGAACGCGCCCGCGCCAATGTAATTCAGATTCAGACATGGAACGATTTTGGCGAAGGAACTGTTATCGAGCCCACCATTGAGCGCGGCTATGCGAGTCTTGAGTTCACACAGGACAAACGCATCGAAAAAGATCAGGATTTTCCCTTTAACTACAACGATCTGCGTATCCCCATTGAGCTGTACAAAATTCTCGTAAACGAAAAAACAAGCGATGAACAAAAAGCGCAAATTGCCGGTATCTACGATCTGCTTTTTGCCGGAGACGCGGCGGGATTCCGTCAAGCCGTGCGTGACGCGCAAATTAAGTACGATTTTTCTGTCAGCCCATTATTACTGCAAGCATCCGACGCGACCGAAGCGTCAGTCGTCTTTGATCCCGCAGGCCGTGACAATCTCGCGCTGGGCAAACCCGTTGTCGCGTCCAGCAAAATTGATGTGTGGATCGCCGCAAAATCCACGGACGGCGATGTTTCGACTTATTGGGAAGGCGGCGCGAAAGCGTGGCCCGGCACACTGCATGTCGATTTAATCACACCGGCAAAACTGACGACAGTTGTCGTCAAACTCAACCCGCAGAGAATGTGGTCAAAACGCACCCAAACCATCGAAGTAAAAACCGGAAATAACGGCAGTGACTGGACAACCGCTGTCCCGGCGGCGGAATACCTGTTCGATCCTATGGCAAACGCCAATACAGTGGCTATCCCGGTTGATCCACCAATGGCCAAGTCGCCGAGTTTGAGGTTTACGGAGAATAATGATGAAAATAAATGATAACGCGCTGATACTTACCCCTTCATTACATATTTCTGGTAGTCAATCAGGCCAGAAGGCTTCTACCGTGAAAAAAAACCTCTTCTTCTGCGCGTTATCATTAACAGCAATACTGTTACTGTTATCAGGCTGTGTGACAGCGTGTGCCGCCGTTCCCGAAGAACCGGAAACTTTGCCGATATATTCCGGTGTCACCATGACGGCGAACGGCGCAAATGTCGAGCTGTATTCAGTGCGGGCGAATAATACCCACCGCTGGACTACGCAAACGCAGTACCTCTGCGATCAAATTCCGGTGGGAATGTTTGACATGGCCGGAGCAACTCCGGTAGAAATTACCCTGCCGCTCGATGTCACAAACGTTACCGTTCGCCCGCTCTCCAGCGGCATTACCGCGCAGAGAAACGGCAAAAAAATAACGTTTACGATAAACGAGCCCGGCCAGTATTCGGTTGAATACAACAACAATATCAAAAACACCGTGCTGATTTTCGCAAATCCGGTTGAAACATTTTCCGGCGACATAACGCTGGAAACCGGAATCTACGAACAGAATTTTGACGTTCCCGCCGGGCATACACTGCATCTCAAACAGGGCGCGGTTATTCGCGGAAGCGTCAGACTGAACTCAGGCAGCAAGATTGTCGGACGCGGCATCATAGACGGCAGCCATCTCGACGATTGGGTTCTGATTGGCCACAAGGCCACGCTTCCAATCGAGATGTACAATGCCAGTAATGTTGAAATTAACGGAATCTCGATTTTTGATCCGAACGCCTGGACAATTCAAATACTAGATTCCAGCAATGTAACCATACGCAATCTCAAAATTATTTCTTCACGGTGTAACAGCGATGGCATTTCAATTCAGAGTTCTAATAATGTAACCATCGAAAACAGTTTTCTGCGGACATGGGACGATGGAATTGTCGTCAAAAATTATACCGCCAAAGATTCGCACGCAATTACCGCCCGGAACTGCCTCTTGTGGACAGACCTCGCGCAGTCGCTGGAAATCGGCGTTGAAACCAATAAAGGCAAACGGGCAAACCCCAAAATTTACGATGTGACTTTTGAAAATCTGACCGTTTTGCATGCTCTGCATAAAGCGCCCATTTCCATTCACAACGGCGATAACGCGGAAATCTCTGACATCACTTTCAGAAATATCACCGTCGAGGATTATCAGTCGGGAATGGGAGATGGCTGGAATTATCTGATTGATATTACCAATTTGACAGGCGGCGCGATGGGCGGCGATCCAAGCTGGACAAACGTGACCGCTCGCGGAAGCATACACGGCGTTCTGGTTGATACCGTGAAAATTATTTCCGGTAAAAATCCGTCCGCGCGTTTTGACAGCAGAGAAGGCGGCAGCATTTACGATGTCACCGTAAAGAATCTGACTCGCGGCTCAACCCCGCTGGATTTATCCAGCAAAGCCGGAGCGAACTGTTCGATCACTTTTGAATAGGATTTATATGGCGGGCTGTTGGCTTAGCCAAATAAATATAAAAGCAAATTTTGCAAGGAGGAAGCTATGAAAAAAGCTTCAAAATTACTGTGGGCGCTGTTGTCGCTGGCAATGGCCGCGTTTATGTTGGGCTGTCCGACTGATGCGGGCGGCGAAGAAGAAGAAATATACAGGAACCCTTCAGCAATTACGACTGACTGGCAGCTCTTCTATGTTAAGATCAGAAACAACAATAGACCATCTAACGCGAACAATCTAACCGGTCTTGAGAGATTGCATTTCCATCACAATAGCACAGCGGAAAATCAGACTGTCGGTATTGAAATTGAAAAAATCTTTGCGACATCGGCTCCGGTTGCGACTCCCAATGCGCTGCCTGCGGACGCGCAGATAATCGCCGACTTTACGCTTGGCACAACCGAGGCGGAGTGGGGTGTTACCACAAATGGGGATGCTAGTGTTCCTGAAGCTTTCTGGACTTTTGATGGTCAAAAGGCAAAACTGCAATCAGCAATCGCGGCAGTCGAAGGATATAACTATCTGGGAAATATTGGATTCACCGCTCCGACCGCTTTGTATGTTGGTTTCAAAGTGAGAAATGTTTCCGCCGACATCACCGGTGAGATAATTAAATTCGGCGGTGACGGAGAGACTTTGACCTGCAAAGGAATATATACGCTTGCCCAATGGTTTGGTAATGAGCCGATGGTTGCGCCCCCGCCGCCCCCTCCCGCTCCGCCTGTTGCTGTGGAAGATTGGACAGCGGTTTACTATGAGTTGACCGATGTTGATACAGAAATAGTGGCGTTGCATGTGAATACTGGCTCTGTCCAGATTCAGAAAATTTTCGTGAACGATTCAGAATCCACCGAAGGCGCGACAGTGCTTTTTGATTTTACCGCCACTCCGATTGCGGTAGATGCGTCTGTTTATGAATGGGGAGCGGCTAGCTTCGATTCCGGTGTCGCGGGCGGGCAGTATTCACTTGCCGGTACGGGCGATTACGTACCCGGCGGCAGATTCGGCGCGGGTAGTTTGAAAGACGGAAATAAATATCTTGGGTTTGTCATCAAATCCGAAGATTTAGGCGATGTCCGGTTTGTGCCCCAAAAAATGGATGGTGAAAACACGGTAGACATTGCGACCGTTCGCTTTGATGAAATACTGCCGCTGGAATGGGTTACTGGTTATTATGAAATAACCGACCCGGACACAGAAATAATGGCGTTGCATGTGAATACCGGTTCTATTCAGATTCAGAAAATTTTCGTGAACGATTCGGAATCCGCCACAGGCGCGACAGTGCTTTTTGATTTTAGCGCCGAGCCGATTGCGATAGATACGTCTGTTTATGATTGGGGAAAGGCTAGTTTTGATACTGGTGTCGCAAACGGTGTGTATACGCTTGCGGGTACAGGCGATTACGTGCCCGGCGGCAGATTCGGTTCAGGCGCTCTCAAAGCACAGGGATCATTCATTGGGGTTATTATGAAGTCCCGCAACTATGGTGACACTCGTTTTGTACCTCAGAAGATGGGTGAAGGGGATGCCGCGATAGATATTACCACTGTTCGCTTTGATTCATTGCTTCCGGCCGAAGAATAATCTCTCGACACTAATCTAATTATCTGATCCTGACGGGTTGAACCTGTCAGGATCAGATTTACACTAAAGAAGGAATTACACTATGAAACGTTTGAGCATAGCGGTTGTATTACTGGTGTTGCTGTCCGCTGGTGTTTTTGCTATTGATATTCCGATGAGTGATAGCGCGCGGCTGGACATTGTTTCACGAACATCGTTCGGCATAAATCTTGACAAACCCTATCAGTACGGTTTGAACAACGAATTGACCCAGATGGATTTGGTGTTCGGGCTTGCGCCGTATCAAAAAATCTCCAACCGGCTGGGCACGGACAAGGCGACCGGTTTTATCAATGTGACGCTGTTTAATCTGGACTTGATTAAAGTATTCAAAAAGACCGGATACAATGCGCCGTCTACCATCGGAACAAACCGGTATCAAACCGGTGAATTTATAGCGGGTATTGTTAAAGGCCCGTGGCTTATACAGCTCAATGCGGAAGGCAACGAGCCGTTTAGTTCGCCGTGGAACAAGGGCTTACAGTTTGTCAATGACGGGTTCAAGCTTTCGTGGGCTTACCTCGACACTATGGTAGACATCAGGCGCGTTAAATCTATCACCGGCGTACCGGTAGTCACCCATCGCGGTGAAGAAAATATGATAGGTGACGGCGATATTCTTGATCTTGGCGCGGAAGCTACTATGAAGCAATTCGGGTTTGACGCGGTAGGAAACATTGCCGACAGATTCGGAACAGCGGAAGGCGGAGAAATGGTTGCGGTTATGTATAACACCGACAACTTCGGCATCAACCTGAAACTGGGAACGGAACTTAATTTTGAAGACCCCAACATTACCGCCAGTGACCGGAATGGTCTTGCTGCCGGCATTGATTCGGTTATTACTCCGTCCGCTGTGCCGGGCTTGAAAATCTTTGCCTCATTGATGACAACCAGAGATTACGGCACTGATAAAGATTCCGATCCTTTATTCGGCGGTACTCGTGTCGGTTATACCATTCCCCTAAACGAAGAAATCAGCGTGGAGCCGTGGGCTGGCCTTGACATTGGCACGAATTTTAAAAATGATGGCGGCACTGAAAAACCGGGATATGAAGCGTCTTTTGGTATGACCATGCGCTGGCCTGGACAGTCCGGCTGGCTCACAGATTATATTCTCAATTCGGATGGCAGGGTGTTCCCCGGAATGTCGCTGGGCTACAAAATCTACGAAAACAAAGAAACACAGCTCGGCCCGGAACACTCTATCAAACTTACGCTGTTTGAACCCAAAGGCGATGAAGGCCTCTTTTACGGCTTGGGCTCGGAAGTTATCGTAGACTTGATTAATATGACCGGTGCAAAAGGTATTCCGCAAGACAATACCGGACGTGATCCGGCGTGGGAGGGTTTTAGTGTACTGGCTACGGCATATTTCGACTATGAATTAAACAATCTCGGAAAATTGCCTGGAACACTCAGACCCTGGACAATCCTGTATTACGACAATCTTCCCGGAGCGGCTATCAGCTCGACAGACGACCGCGTCAACGATATGAAAGTCGACTTGGGAATCAATCTGGAAAACGCTATCGCCAACACCACCTTTGGTTTTGTGTGGAACACCGGCAGTCTGATTCAAAACAAAAAATACGGTGCGCTTCGCATCATCGCGGAAATCCGCCTGTAAAAAATCTCCCGGAAATCGAAAGATTTCCGGGTGTTCACTTTTTCTCCCATGAAGAATTATGCGTGTATTTTCATTCACTCAAATAGAATGTTTTACTAAATCAAAAAATCATTAAAAAAATTTTCGACAGATTATTGAGATGTTGTTATGCTTGAGGTTGTGAACGCGGGAGTGACTGACACCGGGGAATCCGGCGAAGCCGGATAGCTGGGGGATAGGCGCAGACCGCTGGCGGGCTGCGGCGTAAGGGGGGACAGGGTAAATGTTTCGGTATGCAAAAAAACGCGGGGAAAGTGTCCCCCCTTTCTTAACGTTGAAATTGGTTTCATGATTTTGTTCTGATGGGGGTATTAACACAAAATGAAAAATTGTGTTAAATAATTTAGTATGCCAACAATTAAGGACATCGCCCGTGAAGCAGGGGTCAGCGTAACGACTATTTCTAATGTGATCCACGGAAAAAGCCGCAGGGTTGCGCCGGAAACGGTAGATAGAATCAATGCCATTATCCGGCAGCATAACTATACGCCCAATTTGTCAGCTAGAGCGCTGGTCAATAAATCTTCCCGGATTATTGGTGTGATCAACCATCTGATCCAATTCCAGCCGATCAGTTTTTTTCAAGACCCTTTTCATGGCGCGTTGCTGGGAGGTATCGAAAAGAAATTGCGGGAGCGGGGCTATTACATGATGGTTCGCACCGTGGCTAATGAGGAAGAACTTTACTCGTTGTTTAATAATTGGAATCTAGACGGGGTAATATTGACGGGTTTGTTTCGTGACCGGTTTTTTTCGCGGCTGCTGGAGGCGCGTAAGCCGGTTGTGCTGTTGGACAGTTATATTAAAAATAGTCAGATATTTAATGTGGGGCTTGATGATCGTAAAGGCGGTTTTATGGCGACGCAATATCTTATTGATCATGGCCACCGGAATATTGTGTTTGCCTCTCCTCCTGTTCACCGGCACGGCGTTGTTGAAGAACGGCTTTCTGGTTATAAGGCCGCTTTGAAAAAAAACGGGATTCCCTTTTCGCCGAAAAATGTGTATCAGCAAGAGATGACTTTGGACGAGGGAATAGCTCTCGGCCGCGTCTTGAGCAAGCGGAAAGATTTGAGCGCGGTTTTTGCCACGGCGGATATTCTGGCCGCTGGAATTATGTCTGGTTTAACTCAGTCGGGGAAAAATATTCCTGACGATGTTTCGATTATTGGTTTTGACGATATTTATTACAGCCAAATTTTTTCGCCGGCTCTGACAACTGTTCATCAAGACGCGGAAAAGAAAGGTTCTGTCGCGGCGCAGATCATGATGGATGTGCTTGAGGGCAGCGAGATAATAACCCGGAACATCATATTGCCTGTCAATATTGTCGAACGAAACTCAGTTAAAAAAAATAAAAGTTTCTAAAAGCCGCAGCGCGTAAAAAAACAAAAAAATGTAAACTTTTTTGTTGACAGATTATTTTTTCAGGTATATATTATTTTTAGGTTTAACGTTAAACCTATGTTGTTTCGTAAAGGGCGTTTATCCGGTTCAATTGAACTGGACCTAAATTCTTTTGAAGGAGAAAGTGATTATGAAGAAACTTATCGTTTTAGCGCTGATGCTGCTGTGCGCGGCAATTCCGGTATTTGCAAACGGGGGGCAGCAGGGCGTTGACGCTTCGGGTAAAACTGTTCTCAGTCTGGGTATTTGGCCTGCTGATACGCTTCCCATTGATATTCAGATGCACGAGAATTTTGTTAAAACTTATAACGCGCAATATCCTGATGTTCTTATTGAGCGCAAACATTATTTTTACGCTGTTGATACTTTTGTGCCGTTGGCCGAATCGGGACAATGCCCGGTTTTGTTTGACACATGGTTTACCGAACCTCCCAAGCTAATCAATGGCGGTTTTATCAAAGACATTTCCGCTGAAATGAAAGCGATGGGCTGGGACGTGAAGATGAATCCGGCCATTAGAGAATTGCTGTCCCGTGACGGCAAGCTCTACGGTGTTCCCCGTGACGCTTACGCTCTGGGGCTTATGCTGAATGTCGAACTGTTCCGCGAGGCTGGTCTGGTTGATCGCAATGGTATTCCCTTATATCCCAAAACATGGGACGAGTTGGCGACTGTCGCTCAGACTATCAAGCAGAAAACTGGACAGGCGGGGCTGTGTCTTCTGGCGAAAGACAATGCCGGAGGCTGGCATTTTTCAAATCTGGCGTGGTGTTTTGGAGCGAGATTCGTCTCCCAACAAGGCAACAGATGGGTTGCCTCAGTGAATACCCCGGAAGCGGTTGCCGCGCTCCAGTATGTGAAAGACCTTAAATGGAAATATGACGTATTGACCGCCGATCCTACCAATGAAGACTGGGGCTCAGGATTCCGTAATATCGGAACTGGAACTGCCGCTATGTACATTGCCGCGCAGGACGCGGTGAATCAGCCTACCGTCAATCACGGGCTTCCGATTGGCGATCTTTCTATTGTGCCGATACCTGCCGGGCCTAGAGGCCAGTATATGCTCATGGGCGGAACTCCCTATGTGTTTGCGCCGAACGCAACTTCCGATCAAGTGACCGCCGGTCTGCGTTATCTTGAGGTTATGGGCCGCGTCCCCGAAGTAACCGAGACAATCGTTGCTGGCCTGCGCGCCGATGCTGAAATGCGGAAGAATTCGGGGATTCCTGTTCTTGATCCGTTCCCTGTTTGGACAGACCCTGCGTATGTCAAAGCGCAGAAAGACGCTAATGCCGCTTTCAAAAATGTCGACGACCGTCTCTTCAGAGATTATTACGCGGCGGCGGAAAAGCCCGGCGTTCTCAGGCCCGAAGAGCCTATGCTGGCTCAAGACCTCTATGCCGAATTGACCAAATGTCTTCAGGCCGTTATTACCGACCGGAATGCCAATCCACAAACCCTGTTGAATACTGCTCAGCAGAATTTCCAGCGCATACTGGATTCTCAGGTCAACAGATAAGGAGCAATTGATGAAAACCGGCGGCGGATTGAAATTCAGCTATTTGATCTCAAAGAATATTTCCGGCTGGCTTATCATGCTGCCGTCGGTTATTCTCTTTTCTTTCTTTATGTGGGGGCCGATAGTCCAGAGTGTGCGGCTTTCTCTGTATGAAGCGCAGGGAATTCGCCTGACGAAATTCGTTGGTTTTCAGAACTATATCGACGTGTTTCAACATCCTGATTTTTTGCCGGCATTGCGTAACACTTTTGGTTATACTATTTGGTCGCTCGTGATCGGATTTTTGGGCCCCATTGTTATGGCGATTATTATTAATGAAATTCGCGGCGGTAAATCGCTTATCAGAACTTCCGCGTATATTCCCAATGTTGTCCCCGGCCTCGCAATTGTGCTGTTGTGGGGATTTATGTTTCGGCCCGGCAATACCGGCACGTTAAATATTGTGCTGGGTAAATTAGGCATAGGACCGCAGCCGTGGCTGAGTAATCCGCATTGGACTATTCCGTTGATCATTATGACTATGACATGGAAAAGCGCGGGGGCGACTATGCTTTTGTATATTGCCGGATTGCAGGGTATCGATCCTGAATTATACGAAGCGGCGATGATTGACGGCGCGAATATTTTCAAGCGTATTCGTTATATTACGCTGCCTTGTATTTATAATTTGGCGCGAACGCTTTTGATTTTGCAGATAATCTCTGTATTCCAGATTTTGTACGAGCCGCTTGTAATGACTAATGGCGGTCCCAATAACGCTTCAATATCAATAATGCAGTTGGTATTCAGGTTTGCTTTTGAGCGGTTCGACTACCCCAAAGCGGGCGCGGTTTCGGTTATCATCAGTTTTATTCTGATAATGCTGACCTTGTTGTATTTCAAAATTGTTAAACGGCAGAATGCGTAGGAGCGTTACCATGAGCAAGAAAAAAACAAATAACGGTTTCATCAGAGAATTGGAGCTTAAGGATTCGTCTGTCCGTTTGGTATATAATATTTTTTTGATTACCGGTATTGTGATTGCTGTTGTTAGTGTCGCCCCGCTTTTTTGGGTTATTCTTTCCGGTTTTAAGGAAGTGCGGGAATTTGCGCGGGAAACTTCGATATTTCCTAAAAGAATTGATTTTGCTGGTTATATAAAAACGTGGAAGGATCTTCGTATCGGGCTGTATTTCCGCAATTCGCTTATTTCTGTTGTGGGAAGCGTGATTTGCGCGGTATTTTTTAACGGGCTTCTGGGTTATGCGTTGTCTAAAATAAAACCGGTTGGTTCAAAGCTTGTGTTTGGGCTGGTTTTGTGGAGTATGCTGATTCCCGCTACTGTCAGTGTTGTTCCGCTTTTTATGAATATTTCCCGTCTGCGCCTGACCGGAACTTTTATTCCGTTATGGCTTAGCATCGGGGCAAATGCTTTTTTTGTGATTTTGTTTAAAGAATTTTTTGACGATCTTCCGCAGTCATTTGTTGAAGCCGCCAGGATTGACGGCGCGGCGGACTTTACAATTTTTATGCGGATTGCCGTGCCGTTGAGCAAAGCGATTATTATGGTAATTGTGATATACGCGATAAATGCCGCGTGGTCAGATTTCCTGCTGCCGTATTTGGTATTGAAAAATTCAAACTTTGAAACAGTTATGGTCAGGCTTTTTGAATTCAGGGCCGGACGTATCAGTGATGTTGATGTGCTGAGGGCAATTGTTTTTATCATGCTGCCCCCGGTAATTTTATACTTCATTTTCCAGAAACAGATTACCCAGATTTCACTTCGTTCCGGTATTAGGGACTAGAAAACGATGCCCCGGCACGGGGCATCTATCAAAAAGGCTGGAAGGACATGACTAAAAGCGCTGATGTATATTTGATCTGTGATCCGTGGCGGATCATCGAAGATGGCTGGCACAAAGACCGGAACATGGTTTCGGAATCGGTATTTTCCCTGGGGAATGAATACATGGGAGTCCGCGGTTATGCCGAAGAAGGCGTGGGCGCGCAATCCATGCGGGGCAGTTACTTTAACGGCAATTACGAAGAAATTGATCTTGAGAAAAGCTACAAAGGCATTGTTACCAAAACACATTTTATGGTGAACTCTGTCGACTGGCTTTACACGGAAATACGCGCCGGAGATGAAACGCTCGATATGGCTGCCGCTGAAATCAGTAATTTCAGGCGAGAGCTGGATATGCGGGACGGCAGCCTGAAACGGAGTTTTGACTGGCACACTCGCGCGGGCGCGGTTATTCATCTTGAGTTCAGCCGTTTTCTGAGTATGGAGAATCCCCGCTGCGGTTTCCAGAAAATGACATTTAACGCTTCTCAGGCGATAGAATTGACGGTAGTTATTGCCAACAGTTTTAATTCCGGTCACGGCTGGAATAAAAAAGTTTACTGGGATATGGAACAGCGGGAATGGCTTGAGAATAGCGCGGCTGTTCAGGCGCGGACTGTGCGGACTGGTCAGCAGGTTTTTTCAGGTTTCAGCTGGAAAGCGAGTGAAGGCGCGGTGCACAGCCGGAACGAAGGTGAAAAATCCGCCGGTTTTGAAATTACCCTGCCGCTCAAAGCGAATAGTGAAGCGTGGATTGAAAAGAGCGTCTACAATTACGCCGTAAAAGAACGGAACTCAGCCGCCTCTGAAGTGTGGAAACCGGCTATGGCGGTTCTGGCGGGCGGCTTGCCCTCATTTGATGACGCGCTTGAACAGCAGCGGAAATATTGGGCCGCTTTTTGGGAAAATGCCGACATACGCATTGAGGGCGATAGCCTTAACCAGCAGGGAATACGGTTCTGTGTTTTCCAGATGCATCAGACTTATCATGGTTACGATCCTTTCAATAACATTGGCGCGAAAGGACTTACCGGCGAGGCGTACAACGGGCACGCTTTTTGGGACACCGAAACGTATTGTTTGCCGTTTTATCTGTTTTCTAATCATCAGGCGGCGCGGAATTTGCTGGAGTACCGTTACGCGACACTTGAACAGGCAAAGGAGCGGGCGCGTATGCTTGACTGCCGGGGCTCGTGTTATCCTGTGGCGACTCTGAACGGCGAGGAAGCCTGCAATCTTTGGCAGCACGCAAGTCTTCAGTTTCAGCCCAGCACAGGTGTTGCGTATGGCATAGCGCATTATGTGAAACTTTCCGGCGATACTGATTTCCTGTACGGCCACGGCGCGGAAATGCTTGTAGAGATAAGCCGTTTCCTGGAATCTCGCGGCGGGTGGAATAACGATCAAACGGGTTTCGGCTTTTATGCCGTCATGGGCCCCGATGAATTTCACATGATGGTCAACCATAATTGTTATACGAATTTTATGGCCAAAAAAACTTTTGAGTATACTGGGCAAACCTTACGTGAAATGGAAAAAAACGCGCCGGAAAAATACGCGGCGCTCTGCGCGAAAACTGGACTAACTGACAGCGAGCGGAAAACATTTGCCCGCTGCGCCGAAAAAATGATCATTCTGTATGATGAAACGACAAAACTTTACGAACAGCATGAACGGTATTTTTCCCTTCCCCATATTGAAATTTCTAAAATACCGGTCACTGATTTTCCCTTGTACCATAATTGGTCATACGACCGCATTTACCGTACCGATATGATCAAACAGCCTGATGTATTGATGTTTATGTTTTTGTACGCGCAGGAATTTCCGGCGGAAGTCAAACTGAAAAATTATGAGTTCTATGAACCCAATACGATTCACGAGTCGTCACTTTCGCCTTCGATACATTCGATATTTGCCGCCGAGCTGGGAAAGCCCGCGGACGCTTTCCGGTTTTTTGGTTTTGCTACCAGAATGGATTTGGATAATTACAACCGTAACACGAGCGAAGGACTGCATACCACCAGTATTGCCGCCGCGTGGATGAATATCGTATACGGTTTCGGCGGTCTCCGCAGTGACGGAGCAGAACTGGCGCTCAATCCGACATTGCCCCGGCAGTGGACGGGATATGAATTCAGAATTCTTTACCGGAACGAACATATCCGCGTGAAGGTATCGGAAACCGGAGTTGAGTTGTCCGTTTCCGGTTCTGTTAAAGAGGCAATTCCGCTTGTGGTGTACGGTAAACGTTTTTTACTTGATTCCGCTCCCGTGATTATTCCCTTCGAATAGGTATAGCTATGTATCGCTTGAACGATTGGGACATTTTTGATGACGGGCAGAGCGTGGATGACGCGCTGCAAAACGGCAACCGGCTGATGACCGGAAACGGGTATCTGGGGCGGCGGGGTGTTGTCGACGAATCAGAAGCTTCCGCAATGCCCGCGACAATACTCAGCGGTTTGTATGACCGGCAGGGTGATCTCTGGCGGGAGCCGGTAAATGCTCCCGATCCGTTGTACACGTTGATAAGCGCGGACGGACAGCTTTGCCGGGCAGGTGACGCAAACACCGCTTCTCATGAACAGTCGCTCAATTTCCGGTATGGAATTTATTCCCGCGTGACGAGCTGGCGTTTGTCTCCTGGGCGCGGGACTGTGACGGTACGGGCGGAACGTTTTGCCCATATCGAGGACGCGCATTTGCTCTGTATGCGTTATACGCTCCGCGCCGATACGCCTTGCCGTCTGGTTATGAAAACCGGCATTAACAGCGCGGTACGCGATCTCAACGGGCCTCATCTGGGAAATTTCAGGCGGGTGAGTCCGGCGGAAATGGAGCGGGGTAGGGCGGCTCGGATTTTGGGACTTTCCTGCGCGACACTGGAACAACAGATACCGCTCGCGGTTTTTTCCGCTGTGGTTTTACCGGAAACCGATTCCGTTCCCATCGTTGAAACGGTCGAAGAAGACGGCGGAATTTTTTCCCGCTGCGTTATCGACATGGACGGAAAAAATGAACAAGTGTTTTTTATCTACGGAACAATTTGCGCCGGACTGGATATTCAGGAGAAATCGGAAAAAGCCGCCGTTCTGAAAGCTGAGGAACAGTTGACCGCGGCGCTTGCGGAGGGCTGGGACAATCTGTTGCGAAGACATCGCGCCCAGTGGGATGCGATCTGGCGCAGAGGGGACGTGGTGATCGAAGGTGATGATTACGCCCAGCGCTGCCTCCGGTACAGCCTGTACCATTTGTGGATAATAGCTCCCCGGCATGAAAAACAGGACGCTCG
>QMCE01010001.1_pt1 | contig 14710 bp, 19 predicted proteins | sample 1821851 | NCBI WGS metagenome assembly QMCE01 (sample SAMN09453174, study PRJNA476694) | Termite gut metagenome, whole genome shotgun sequencing project. | isolation source: worker | host: Odontotermes sp. | place: South Africa:Pretoria | collected 2016-01-28 | reverse complement strand
TTTATATAGTTTCTTGAGTGAATTGTGTCTAAAACCTCACACAATTAAAGAAAATATTTGCAAACACCAATATTTTGTCTACACCACATAGTCAAAATCTTTGCAAACACCAATATTTTATTGCAAAACAAATATAACTTTTCTACAAACATGCATATACAATTCAGACACAATTCAGACACAATTCAAACACAATTGTCAGACAATTCAGACTTTTAAAAAAAAAAAAGCACTTGACAACACGAAAACGCGAATGTATAATAAGCTCATTAAATCACACAGGGGGATAATAAAATGAAATCAATTATGAAACGTGCTTGGGAAATCTACCATAATATGGAATGTCATTACCGCGAAGAGTTTGCAATCTGCTTACAGATTGCTTGGAAGGAGCACAAAGCCTCTCTTGACAGAGATAACGTGGTTGTTAGCACCGAAGATGGAAGACGCTATATAGTTAACAAGTACGCGTTACTTAATAAGTATATTGTTGGGAAAGAATGGAAAGAAGCGGGATGTTATGTGGTAAGATATAAAAGACATAAAATGTATATATCTCAACGCGAATTAATGAAGTATTGGAGGGTTGCTGTATGACAAACAAAGAATACACGCGTTTGCGTGACATAGCACGCAAGCGCGCAATGCGTAGAGGAACTCCGTTTGCAATACCAAAGCTTGCTGATATACAAAATAACAAACAAATGTCTACCGCGATACGTCAACTCGAATCTTACATTAAATCCACATCAATACCATTAAACAAACAACCTAAAAAAACACCACAGAAAAAGCAAGCAACGCCCTTACTACATTATCCAATAGAGGACTTGACGAAGGTATTCGGCAAGTCCGCACTGACACATGACCAACAGATAGCAGAGTACAACCGTCTTAGAGCGATAGCAAACAAACGTCTCGCTCGCATGTCACAAGACGCCTTTGCCTCAACCACACGCGTCTACAATTATAACAAAAACCTCTACAAGCCTGCCTCTAAAATCAAAACGCCACAAGAACTACGTTACCTACTCCACGACGTCACACGCTTTCTGACGGCTAAAGAAGGCACTCTACGCGGAATTAAATCTAAGCGGGATAAAGTCTTAGCAGCTCTATCCGAAAGAGGTTTTGTCGGAGTAACAGAAGCAAATTTTACAGATTTTACTAATTTTATGGCATACGCTAAAGCAAAACTGGGAAGCCTTGATTATCCAAGCGACGAGCTTGTGGAGCTGTTCGAAGAGGCACGAGCAACTTCACAAACTGATGAAGAATTTGTCCAAAAAATAAACGAAGCATTTGACGCGTGGACATCGGAAAACGCACTCCAAGTCGAGGAAAAGCTTCGCGGAGTACGGTTCTGACCGGATATAAAATAATACCCGTGGACGAATTTGATGTGGATAAATACATTAATAACTTGGAGATATGCCCCCGGGGACGCGGCAGCAGAGGAACTAGAGCAAAGAAAGACACATACTACAAACAAATTACAGCATTTGATATAGAAACAACACGCATAGACGAACAACGTCACAGCCTCATGTATATATGGCAATGGGCGGTTGACTCGGCTACAGTGATAATAGGGCGTACATGGGAGTCTTTACGCGCCATATGGCTTTATATTACAGAAAGAATAGAACATAAACTAATAGTTTATATCCACAATTTGGCATATGAATTCCAATTTTTGTCAGGAATTTTTGATTTTAACGAACGCGATGTGTTTGCAATAAAATCCCGAACACCGATAAAAGCGACAATACAAGACAAGTTGGAATTAAGATGCAGTTACAAACAAACAAATATGTCACTAGGGCTATTTACAGCAAAAATCTATGACTACAACAAAAAGCGCTGGCCGCATACGGAATTAAGCGCCCAAGAACTAGAATATGTTTGCCATGATGTAATAGGCCTAATCGAATCCTTAGAGGAAGAAATGCGCCGTGACGGAGATACTGTATACACAATACCTCTAACATCCACCGGATACGTAAGACGTGATGTAAACAAGGTGTTAAATCAATTAGATTACAAATATTTACCGTCAATACGCCCGTCATATCCAGTATATGTCCTTTTGCGCGAGGCTTTTCGCGGAGGCGATACCCATGCTAATCGTTATGTTACAGGAGAGATATTAAACGACGTTAAATCAATAGATATATCCAGTGCTTACCCGTTTCAAATAGTTTGTGAAAAGTATCCAATAACGAGGTTTGTAGACTTAAAGTGTTATAATATAGATGAGATATATAACAAGTATATAAAAATAAGAAAGAAAGCTATATTAATGCGCGTAACATTTAGCGAGTTAATATTATGTAACACATTCGAGGGTTCTCCATATCTCTCCATAGATAAAGCAATTAACACTGAAAAGTGTAAACGAATAGTTGATAACGGACGCATCTTATACATTGAGAGAGCAACATATACACTAACAGATAAGGATTATGAGATAGTAAAAAACCAATATACATGGAGTAATATAGAAGTAAAAGAAGTCTACGCATCAACTTACGGTTATCTACCTACTCCATTACGCAACCTTGTTTTAGAATACTATAAAAATAAAACAGAACTAAAAGGCATAGAAGAACAAAAAGTTTACTACGATAAGTATAAAAATCTTATTAATGCAATATATGGACTATTTGCTCAAAATCCTATAAAAAGAAATATAATGTATGTAGGCGGAGAAAACCAATACGAAGAAGATATGCGCGATATAGCAGAGCTATATAGCGAACAAATAGAAAAAAGCAATCTCCCATACCAATGGGGCATATGGACAACAGCGCTAACACGACACCAATTATATATGGGACGCAAGCACGTAGAGCAGTTTGTATATAATGATACAGATAGTATAAAATATTGCGGAGATGTTAATATTAAAGAACTAAACAAACCGTATATAAAAATCGCAAAAGAAAATAATGCTATGGCTAATGATAAAAAAGGAGTCACACACTACATGGGAGTATTTGAAGCAGAACCGGGTTATGACCGATTTGTAACATTGGGAGCCAAAAAGTATGCATACGAACAAGGAGGACACATAGGCGTAACAGTATCCGGCGTAGCGCGTAACAAAATTGAATATACAGATACAGGTGAAAAAATAACAGTATCTGGCGGAGGATATGAACTAGAGAAATCCGGCGGACTAGAAGCTTTTAAAACAGGATATCGTTTTATCGAGTCCGGCGGATTTGAAGTTAAATACAACGACAACGATTATTACAATGATTATGTAGTTGACGGATATACTTATAAGATAACAAAAAATGTATATCTAAGTGAAAGAACTTATACATTAGGTCTATCAAAAGAATACGACGAATTATTAAAATCGCTTGACATATAACTCGAAAACAGTTAAAATATATAACGTGAGGAGGAAAAAATATGAAAACTAGAATGGGCGACGAGAAATTTAAATACCGCATAGAAAGGGGGAAGTTAGACTCTAAGCAACATCGCGTGCCGGGCGAAGTGTACACCATATCTATACAGGGAGACATGCGACTTCGCGGAACAATAAATTACACATTGCTAGATAAGACGCTACTCGACATATATTATGTCGAGAAAGATTTGCACATATCGCCGACAGAATTAAATAACACATACGTACCATTATCTTATCGCCACACATGCAATAAATTACGAAACCTTACATTTCAGATATACAATATAAAAGGAGTGTTATAAATGGAATTAATGATAGACTCAAGTAGAGGATTAACAAAGCAAGAAATATATCTATTAATGACAGACCCTGAAGCTCAAAAACTGCGCAACTATAGCGGAGCGTATCTAAATGTAAGAGGATATGTCTTATATCGCAGCGAAGTCAGACAGAAAAAAGCAGAACTTGAAAAGCTCGAAGCTGAAGAATATCGAACTATATTAGCTTTAAAAACAGGCGAAGAAATAGTTGTAACAAATAGCGCGACATTTATTGAACAATTTCTGGCGGCTTGGAACTTTTGGATGTTAGATGAACAGGAAGACCCGCAACCTGTAGGGATATTAGTTAAGGTTGTTGAAAAGCAAGGCACATCCGGCATGTTTTTAACAGCTAAGTTTGAGCGTCAAATATATGATTAATCTGTATCATTCCAGCGGCTATGTTAACATAGCCGCGATTTTATCTCTTAACTTGCCATTTAATTTTATTACTGGCGCCCGCGGAACAGGTAAAACATACGGTTCGCTGCAATACGCGATAAATAACAAACTAAACTTTGTGTACATGCGCCGAACTCAAACGGAAGCGGATTTGATAATACACCCTACAATGTCTCCGATAAAGGATATTTGTGAAGACTTAGGCGTACATTATGTAACAGAAACATTAACAAAAAATTCATACGGTATCTATTTTGAAGATGAAAAAGAACCCCGCGGTATAGGATTAGCACTATCTACCATTAAAAACTTGCGAGGTTTTAGCGGACGCCACATCAGCTTGCTTATATACGACGAGTTTATCCCGGAGGGGCACGCCAGTAAAATTAAAAATGAGGCGTCCGCATTTTTTAATGCTTACGAAACAATCAACCGAAACCGAGAATTAACCGGAGATAAACCGTTACAAGCAATCTGTATGGCTAATAGTAACGATTTAGCTAATCCTATTTATGTTGAGTTAGAACTTGTCTTATTGTCTGAAAAGCTTAAAAAACAAGGAAAAGAACAATATATAAATCCCCAACGAGGTATATCATTTTTTAATCTTGATAGCAGCCCCATCAGCGACTTAAAATCACAAACAGCGCTATACAAATTGCAACCAAAAGAAAACATATTTACTCGTATGGCACTAAAAAACGAGTTTAATACACCGACAACCGTGGATATCCGCAACATACCGATAAAAGAATTAACACCGTTTTTACGTATCGGTGAAATTTGCTGTTATAAACATAAATCAGAGACATTAGTGTACGTAACATCTCATATCTCTGGCACATACGCTAGTATATCTCCCGCAAACGAGGACGATAAAATCCGACTACGCCGGGAATATAGCTGGCTCTGGAATGCCTATGTGTTAGGATATATAATTTTTGAGACAATTTATTGCCAGATACTATTTACAAAGAGTTTTAATTGATATATTATTATGACACTAAAGCCTAGCGGACACATAGCAGGCTCGGAAGGCCGTCCAAGGGGAGCTAGCCCCACAATCTAGGCTTTAGTATATATTATGACACCAAACGATATTATAAAATTAGTTAATGCTGGATTTACAAAACAGGATATTATCGCAATGTCCCGGGGAAAATCAGAAGAAACAGTTAAGCCTGAACCGATTATAGAGAAAACTGTACAACCATTAGGACAGCTCTTACAACAAGTGCAAAATCTCCAAAATAGCGTATATACAAACAATATGTACATGCAACAACCACCTGAAAAAGGTGTTGACGATATATTAGCAACAATAATATCACCGGGAGGTGCAACTAATGGCTAATACTCTGTCAATAACAGACGCTAGCGCCATACTACAAGCGGTAGTTAATCAAGCACGAGGCCTAGACACTTTAGCTCCAATTAACGCGGCTGATATTGTGACCGTGGCTCAAACAGCGTTATTGACTGGTTATGACCCTTTGATTAATTCCATATCACAGGTTTTGAGTAAAACACTCTTTTCGATTCGAAACTATAACGGCAAGTTTAAGTCTATGAACGTTGACTCTGAGCGTTGGGGAAATCACGTCCGCAAAATCCAAATGGAGGACACCGAAGTTGTAACAGACAAACGCTTACCTCTTACAGACGGACAAAGTGTTGATATGTTTGTTGTAAATAAACCATCAGTACTGCAAACTAATTTTTATGGTGAGCAATCGCATGAGATTAAACATTTAACAATTTTCAAAGACCAGCTTGATACGGCATTTCAATCTGCTGCACAATTTGGTTCATTTATTTCAATGATAATGACTAATCGCTCGAATTTTATTGAGCAAGTGCGCGAAAATACAGCGCGTCTTCTTCTCGCCAACGTTATAGCGGCGACATATAATCTTGGTAATGTCATACATTTAATCACAGAGTATAATACCGCGACTGGATTAACTCTTGATAACGAGACAGTTCTTTTGCCCGAAAACTATCGTGCATTTATACAATGGGTATACGCGCGGGTAGCGAAAGCGTCGTCAATGTTAACTGAAAGAAGCATTTTATATCACGCTAAAATCGGAAACAAAAACATCATGCGTCATACACCCGCAGCGAATCAGCGCCTATACATGTTAAGCGACTACCAGTACCAGATTGACGCTATGGCATTAAGTAACACATATCACGACAACTATCTAAAAATGGCTGAACGCGAAACATTAAATTACTGGCAGTCTATTGACTCACCGAAGCAGATTGACATTACGGCTGGATTTACAGACTTGACTACCGGAGCTCCCGCTACAAAAGCAATAACCCTTGACAATGTGTTTGGAATTATTATGGACACTGAGACTTGCGGTATTACACATGTTAACCAATGGCAAGCCGCAAGCCCCTTTAACGCCGAAGGGGGATATACAAACTTTTTCACACACGAAACCGCTCGTTATTGGTACGATGCGACAGAAAATGCTATCGTGTTTATGATGGATTAATATGAGCATATCGGTCTTTTTGTATACATTTGACAAAAAAGAAAATTCGACGGCACAACCCCCTACAACTGGAGAGGAGCTATTATTCGACTTAAAATCAGAGAGTAGTATAATAGCTCCTACTCTTTTATTGATTAACACACCAACAGTCAATATAGCTCGTTATAATTATTGTTATATCCCGGATTTTGGTCAGCGTTATTACTATATAACAGATATCCGTTGGCAATTTGGTAACTGGATGATTATCTGTGATTGCGACGTTATGGCAACGTATAAAGCTGATATAGGACGCGTTACCTGTTATATAACACGAGCCGCGGCAGAGTATGACATTAATATAGCTGACTCGTTTTATCCACCGTTAACTGATTTGGAGATATATAATGATACAATCGCAGATTTGTGGTCAACCAGTCTTGTATCCGGTTACTATTGCATGGGTATTGAGGGCAGCGGAGATACCGACTATTATCTTATAGGTACCGGACAATATGCAGCGTTTATGCGCGGAATATTATCAGACCAATACGTGGATGCCCTTGTACCCGGATGGCAAGAAATCGCTCCCGACGCAAAACTATATGCTAACCCGTTACAATACATCAAAAGTGTAATTAAGTTGCCATTTCGTCCAAATTCTGTAGATACACAATACGAGACTGTATATGTTGGATATGTACCGATTATTGTACCTTGCACCCGGGTTAGTAATCCGATGGAGACGCTTACATTTGACACAACCTTGCGTATGCATCCACAGATGGTTGAGCGCGGTAATTATTTGGGGTTATCACCATGGAGCAGTTATCGTCTATACTGCCCTCCATTCGGGACATTCGAGCTTGACGGCGCTATTATGACTAATACTAACCGACTTGAGGGTAACATATATTGCGATGTACGTACTGGTAGTGCCACACTTGTTATTGTAGCTGATGGTTATGTTATCTCTCGTTCGCAAGCGCAACTAGGCGTATCTGTGCAAACCGGACAGATTACATCAAGTAATTATAGTACGTTACAAATAGCATCAGCATCTCTTGACGTGGTGGGTAGTGGATTAAATATTACAGGTAGTACTAGTCCGTCAGGAGGAGCTGCGGGTATTTTTGGAGGCGTGCAAAGTCTTATTAGCTCTATATCCGATATAGCGCTAAAACACATCCCCACATTAACAAGCGTTGGAAATAATGGTGCGTTAGATAGTCTATTTGACGCTGGCACGCGTATGATTTATGAGTTTGTACGCATTACTGACGAGGATTTACCGCGTGTAGGCCGCCCGTTATGCGCAGTCCGTCGTATTAATAATCTTAGCGGATTTGTACTACCTACTAATTTTAACGTTGTAATTGACGGTACAGCGCCAGAACGAACAGAAATAAATACTATTTGTAATGGAGGGTTTTTCTATGATTAGTTACTTTGAGCAACAATTATTACATTCTATATCAAGCCCTTCCGAAACTCACGTTGCAGATACACGCCTTTCGACGCGGATTAATGCAAAAGCTTTTATCACTATTTGAATTCACAATTCCTGACACATGGGCACGTAATTACTTTTTATATGTACTATTTATTAACGGGCATGTTGCTATACTTAACACCGATAAGTTCGGTGTTATTCCGCAGCACTGTACGTTATATGGACATAATGTTTTCTACCAGCCCACAAATGTCATGATAGCTAATCCGCTGTTATCGGCTCCCAAAGACCTTAAAATAGATAAGGATGCGGCGTTAATCAAGCTAACAGACGACTATTGCGGCATAGGAGATGTTATTAGCTATTATGCCGATTTGATGGCTGTTATCTCACATACAGCTACACTTAATATATATAACTCCAAGTTATCTTATGTATTTTCCGCGCCGAATAGCCGTGCTGTAGAATCATACAAGGCTATGTACGACAAGATTAGCATGGGAAAGCCAGCAGTTTTTATTGATTCCGGACTTGGCAATCTTGCAAAAAACGCGACGAGCAGTTGGCAACTTTTTAATACGGAAATAAATAAAAATTTTATAGCACCGGAATTAATCGCACAACTTGAACACGTTGACAACCAGTTTAATACCTGGGTTGGTATACCTAATAATAGCAATCCGTTTAAAAAAGAACGACAAATAGTGGACGAAGTTAACGCGAATAACGTCGAAACTGAAAGCCGCGCTAGCGTCTGGCTTGAAAATATTAAAGCTGGATGCGAAAAAGCTAACAATATGTTTGGACTTAACTTATCCGTAGACTGGCGTATTAAGCCGCAAGACGTAGGAGGGATGGACAATGTATCCGATATATCCGCCGTATCTACCACTAACAAATAGGACTAAATTTTTATCAGCACAGGGACTTTATGATTATGATGGTTCTATTTTTCAATATTTCACCGTTCCGGATTATTTGTCACGAGAAGTGGCAATAATGATGATATTAACAGAGACGGCAGAACTGGGATTACTCTTCCCAGCGCCCGAAAGTTTTAAAAATCGCATCCGCATTTGGTGCGCGTCAAATTTTGACATATGGAAAAGGCTAGCAGATACCATAACAATAGAGTACGCAATGTTAGACAGCTCATATCGTGACGAGATACGAAAAGTGGTTGAAGAACACGACTTACATCTTAACACTGTTAATAACGCTAGTGGTAGTGCTACCGACAACGAAACTATTAAGGCTGACGGAAACGAGAGTGCTAATACTAGCGGTAGTGTTGATGTCGAAAATAGTGAGAACGTTGAGGGTAATACTAAGAGTGATACTACATCTGAAAATGATACTACTAGCAGAAATGATGTGCATACGGCGTCTGATAGTCTACAAGAGGATGTATCTAAAACTACTACAAATACCACTGGAGATATTACAAATGTCTCTAATTCGGAGCAAATCACACACGGCGAGTCTAACTCCACGAAAACTATTAATCATGCTGTTAACGCGTATAATGCGGGTATACCAACCCCTGCTACACTTGATACCGAAACAACTAATACTATTACCGATGGTACAACTGAGGCTACGGCCAGTGATACTCAAAACAGCAAAAGTAATGTTGTTGTTGATGGTACTAATAGCGGTAATAGCAAGGGTAACAGCGAAACAAACGAAACCGGAAGTATTAATGTTACTGGTACTAGCACTACTACCGGAGACAGCGAGACGTTAAGCGAAGGAGAATCTCATACAACTAGTTCGGGCAAGAGCGATTCGTTATTTAATACAAATTCGCAACGAGAATTGAACTCTGGAACTGTGACTAACGCTAGCGAGAAACGCGATGATACCGGAACAATGACCACGACAACGACGTTTTCCATGCACGGGAGCGGAGAAAACAACGCTCCGCAGGATATAATACTAAAAGAACGAGAAGTTGCGATTTTTAATCTATATGAATTCATCGTCGAATCTTTTAAGCAGTATTTTTGCATCATGTGTTACTAGGAGGCGCTAAGATGAATCATTACCCGTATAGTAATTTTAACGATGTTAACCTGGCTTGGATTTTACAAATTGTTAGAATAGCTGAAGATTTGATTTATAAAAACGAAAGCCGTTTTACTGATATCGAAAAAGATATCGATACGCTTGAGCTGGAGTTAACAAAGGTTCGCAAAGATATACAAGATATTAAAGACGGTAAGTATACCGCCGGAATAATTGATAGCGTTATTAAGTTTCTTGACAAATATTTAATTGAACATGTACAAAATATCGTTAAATATGTCTTTTTCGGTTTAACTAACGACGGCCGATTTGCCGCATATATACCGGATACTTGGGATTTCATTCGATTTAATACGATTATGGATGATTCGTCCCGGTTGTATGGACATCTCGTTTTAAGTTGGTGACGTATGGATAATTTTAACGAGTTGCTAACTTGGGACGAGATTGCTCAAAAGTATGTGTCCGCGCCTGTTAAACGAGAATGCTATTTGCTTGACGATTTGTACGATAATATCAAAGGGAGGTTAGATGTGGTAATTAATAATCACAACGAGTTAAATAATCTCGATTTTGCGCATGCTGGGCATACAGGTTTTGCGTCTACGGCAGACCTTAATCAATCGGTAGACGCGTTAACAACAGAAATTGGAGCTGTTAACGAGGAGTGGCAGACGCAATTAGAGGCAGAGCGCGAGGCGCGCCGGGAATCATATGACCTGTTATATGCGACTGACGTCGCGGAAAAAGCAGAACGCATCGCCGCTGATGATAGGTTATCCGCCGATATACTCGCTGAGGGTGCCGCTAGGGCTGAGGGTGATATTGAGCTGTCCGGAAAGATTGATGAGTTATCCGATGAGATTGAGGAGCTTAAAGGGTCAGTTGATGGGTTTGAGACAGAGATTGGGCTGGCGAAGGATAATATATTGATTAATTCTGATTTTAGGAGTGTGGTTAATCAGCGCGGAGAAACGAGTTATACAGTTGGAGGAGGTGCTATATATACCATTGATGGTTGGAGTATTGGAGGTGGAGCGCCTTGTACATTAACTGTATCTACAGATTATATAACATTAACTAAGACCTCTGACACAACGTCTGTTCCGTGTCGTATCAGCCAAATAGTTGAAAACTATAAGTATTTTATTAACAAAAATGTGACATTAACTATTAAATATAAAACAAGTAGCGATACAGCTCCATATAATATATTATTCGGTTACGGCGGACCATCTGTAACAGAATTCTTACCACAATCAACTACATGGCGGACATATAGTTTTAATACTACTGTTCCACAAGACGCGACTACATTGGGGATATATATACGCATCAGTAATACAGCTTTAATTAATGATGGTATTGATATTGAGTGGATCACACTTTGTGAGGGAACTATCCCTTGTACAACTCCATATGTAGACCCTTCGATTAAGCTTGCCAACACCCAGCGGAGATTGCAACGTCTTAGAGGCAATATAACATGTAGTGCATATATAGTTAACACAAGTATTATACGTTTTGTATTTAATACTAATGTTCCAATGCGCATAAAACCTGCGTTATCAATACAAAACAATGCTTTAAGTGTGCGACTGGGTGTTAATGTGGAAAACGGCTTTACATTTAGTGTTGTTGATTATCAAAACGGTTATATTGCGATTGACGCTACAAAAGCATTACACGCTATAACTAATACTTTAGGTATTAATTTAGTAGTAACAACAAATGATTTAGTACTATTAGAATCTAATTTATAGGAGGATAATAATGCCAACTTATAGACATTATATTAAATATATTAATAATCTTATTGATGTAACACCTCATTATATTACTGCTACTTGGAGTACGGGTATAGAACCGGATAACACTCCCGAAATAGATAGCGATACCTGGTATTGGGAATCGGAGTCATATCAGTTTTATTTTCCGGAATTTACTCCGATAGAATATAATCCTGTACTAAAAGATTATTTTGAAAACTATTTATATAAATTTAACACCAATACTCATACGGTGGAGAGGGTGTAGTATGGCCGCGAATAATAAAAATATATACATCGGAGAACGATATGTGCCGTTATATATCGGCGAATGGGATGTGAATAAAGGATATGAGCCTCTTTCGATTGTTACTTATCAGGGCAACTCTTATACGTCCAAGTCGTATGTACCTATTGGTATTGATATCCTCAATGATACTTATTGGGTGCTTAGTGGTAATTTTAATGGTCAAATTGCAGGGCTGACGGACGATGTTAGGCGTAATACGGAGGATATTGGGGAGTTAAAGAGTAATACTACTATTAAGGACAGATACATTATTCTCGCTGATAATTATGGAGGCGCGCCGACTTCCTCCGATTCGTTTTTGGAGGTTATAAAACAATATCACACGTTTAAAACTGGAGAATTGTATACAGCTTGGCAAGCAGGTGCTACTTTTAGTTTAGCTACCTCGAATAACTTTGACGGTATGTTGGCGTCTACTGCTAATATTGTTGATAATCCCGATGGTATTACTGATATTATTGTTGTGGGCGGAATGAATGATACAGTAGAGGCGGACGTTGTTACAGGTATTAATTCTTTATGTACGACTGCGCGAGCTTTATACCCGAACTCTAAAGTTACACTAACAGGATTACAATTACGCGCCGATAACTATGAGGCTAACTATTTTTATAAAAATGTTATTGTACCAAATTTTGTGCTAGCAATGATACGTAATAATAATGCTAACTATATGGTAGTTACACATCGCTTGGTGATAGTGTTAATCCTAATACATCTGGCGCTCGTATGATTGCTGGTACTATTGTTAACTGGATGATTAATGGTGCGTGTACTGCTTTTGACATGCGTCGAACCTCAGAACTATGGACACCTTCGGGTTTTGGCACTAATAGTATAACATTACAAACTACCGCTAATAACGAGTTCAAAAACATTGCGATACCTCTAACTGAGGTTAATGTTACTCAAGCTAACTATTATAACACAGAGGTTGAGATTGCTAGTATTGATTCTGCCGTTAAAATTGTAGGAGGTATCCTGGACTATTGTTCCGCGCATGTTAACTGTACGGCGGTGTTACAAGATGGGTCAACTGTTCCTTGTCCAGCAATGATTATTTTCAGAAATAGAAAAATGTATATATATTGTCAGTTAAATCTTTCAATAAAACATATCACTTTGTTACGTAATATTGTTAATATCCCGACGCGATATTGTTAGGAGTATATATGGATAAAATAAAAATTCCAAATGAAGAAGAAATTAAGGAAATAGAACAAACTGTAAAGAAACTTCCAAAAAATTTACAGAATTTTGCTTATATTTTATTGATTGCCGGATGTGTGTTTTCCGGCTCTTGGGGCGCGTTTTCGGGAATGTTTGGAGATACAATCGAAAAAGAGCTTGCGGATATTACTGCGCGTCTTGATGAGATTTACCAGTATTCCAGCGATAACATCGCTAAGACAATCCTTAACCAAGCGAGTAAGATTACATCCGGTAAATTTGATACAATTAATCCGGCAGATATGGATATGTGTATTAAGTATCGCGGATTGGCTGGGAATTCGCCCGAAGTCCAGATTGCGTATGATATTTGTCTTGAGTGGTATAAGGCGCAGTTTGGACAGCAAAAATAGGAGCCTCTAACGAGGCTCCTTTAATTTTATGCGTGTTGTGCAGATTGATAGGATTTCATCTGCGATAAATTCTAGTGCGTCGCATGATGTGCTGTTTCTCTGGATTTCTTTTGCTATGTCAAGAATGATTTTTATTGATATGTTACGTATGATTTTTATTGTCTTTATCATGTCCCTGTAGTCGCTTGGTTCTATGGCGTCACACCAGTCATAATCGGTAATTAGGTTCTTCAAGTCGGATATTACGAGAGTGCGCTCTATATCGTACTCGTAGTTGGTGTCAGTATTGTTTAACATTATTATTCTCCTTGTTGTATATTTTGTACCAGAGTAATGCTGTGTTTAGCATGTGTTGTTTGCCTTGAATATAGGAGTATAGATTTTCTTCTATAATTGGAGTTCCGTTCCAGATTTCCATGAGAGTATCTATTTCATCTTGGCATTCTATTAACAGTTCAGTTAAAATGGTTTCGTATGACTTCATGCGTACACCCTCCTTTCTACTTCTTCCCAATTATCAAGTGAGATGCACTCTGTGGTGTCTAAAAGAGACTTTTCTATGCGGTAGATACCTACTGCTATAGGAGAGAGTTCACACGCTATATAGCGGTATTTACGCGTGTCTAGCAGGCCTTTCCGGATGACCCGGTCGATAAAATGATTTTTGAGTTTCATATATGATAACCTCCATGTGATTTAATGAGCTTATTATACATTCGCGTTTTCGTGTTGTCAAGTGCTTTTAAAAAGTCTGAATTGTGTCTGAATTGTATATGCATATTTGCAGAAAAGTTATATTTGTTTTGCAATAAAATATTGGTGTTTGCAAATATTTTGACTATGTGGTGTAGACAAAATATTGGTGTTTGCAAATATTTTCTTTAATTGTGTGAGGTTTTAGACACAATTCACTCAAGAAACTATATAAA
>QMCE01001084.1_pt1 | contig 14711 bp, 13 predicted proteins | sample 1821851 | NCBI WGS metagenome assembly QMCE01 (sample SAMN09453174, study PRJNA476694) | Termite gut metagenome, whole genome shotgun sequencing project. | isolation source: worker | host: Odontotermes sp. | place: South Africa:Pretoria | collected 2016-01-28 | reverse complement strand
TTGTAACAACAAAAAAGCCAGTGTTTATGCTGGCCCAGGGAGGATCGGCATCAATCTAGCCCTTAAAGATTTATAGTGCTAAAACCCAAAGACGGGAAAGTGGATGCCTCAGAAGCGCTTCCGAAATAGGTGTTTGACAATTGGGTAAGGATGCGATAAGATATAAACCCAGAATATAAATGATTAGGGTGTCAAAACTGGTTTATGGATTGTTTCGCGCTTTGCGCTCCCACAATCCTACGTGAAATTCGGAATCCATGGGGCTATCGCCCCATTACTTCCTCATTTCACGGCGTGTCATAAAGTCTCTCACCCACTGCCATGCAAGCATGGCGTGGATTCGGACTTTTGACACTGTAACCATAAAAATACGAATATACTACGAGAGGCAGGGAGGGGTCAAGGATGAAGGAGCTGTTTGTTACGAAGGGACAGGTGGAGGAGATGGCGAAGGAATATCCAACGCCGTTTCATTTATATGACGAAAAGGGGATTCGGGAGAACGCGCGCAAACTTAGACGGGCGTTTGCATGGAACAAGGGTTTTAAGGAGTATTTTGCGGTAAAGGCGACGCCGAATCCCTTCATTTTAAAGATATTGAAGGAGGAGGGGTGCGGCGTGGACTGCTCCTCCATGACGGAGATGATGCTGTCCGAGGCGGTCGGGTTCCAGGGTGGGGAGATCATGTTCTCATCCAACGTGACGCCGGAGGAGGAGTATAGGAAGGCGTACGAAATGGGTGCCTACATTAATTTGGACGACTATACGCACATCGATTTTTTGGATAAGAAGGTGGGCGTACCGGAAACCATATGCTGTCGTTACAATCCCGGAGGGGTGTTTCAGATGGGTACCGACATCATGGACAACCCCGGCGACGCCAAGTACGGGTTTACCAAGGAACAGCTTGTCGACGGGTTTGTGGAGTTGCGCAAGCGGGGGGCCAAGCGGTTTGGCATACACGCGTTTTTGGCGAGCAACACGGTGAGCAACGAGTACTATCCCACGTTGGCGGGGATTTTGTTTGAGCTGGCCGTGGAGTTGAAGGAGAAGACGGGAGTAGGGGTGTCCTTCATCAATTTGTCCGGCGGCGTCGGCATTCCCTATGAGCCGGAGCGGGAGCCGAACGACATTATGCTGATTGGGGAAGGGGTCAAGAAGGCTTTTGAGAAGATTTTAGTTCCGAAGGGACTTGGGGACGTGGCCATATTCACGGAGTTGGGAAGGTTTATGTTGGGACCGTACGGTTGTCTCGTCACCAAAGCCATCCATTTGAAACACATTTATAAGGAATACGTGGGATTGGACGCCTGTGCGGTAGACCTCATACGCCCGGCCATGTATGGCGCGTACCACCACATCACGGTATTGGGGAAGGAAGGGAGACCTTGCGACCACAAGTACGACGTGACGGGTTCGCTTTGCGAAAACAACGACAAGTTCGCCATCGACCGCATGTTGCCGGAAGTGGAGGTGGGCGATTATTTGGTCATTCACGACACGGGGGCGCACGGGCATTCGCTGGGATATAATTACAATGGCAAGCTGAAGTCGGCGGAACTTCTTCTGCGTGAAGATGGCGACGTCCAGATGATTCGGCGCGCAGAGACGCCGAAGGATTACTTCGCGACTTTGGAGTTCCGTGGAGGGTTTGGCCCAGTCACGGGCTGATTCGAAGGGCTGATACCACGGACTGCTCCGCGTTTCACGCTCTCGCAGTCCTAAAACATTCGAACTCCGCCCTGCCCGGGCTATGTTCTCATGTTTTGCGGGTCCCAAAGTCATGTTTTTTCATGCAAGCACAAAAAAACATGACCTTTTGACCCTGGTATCATGGTATAAAAAAGCGAAAATTTTTCATATTAACTATAAAGAGAGAGAGAAAGCGTCCGATAAATATAGTGAATGAAAATTATTGCATTGGTGGTGAATCATTATGAGAGTCGAGGCTTATGCCAACATAAACCAATTATACCAAGCTTCCAAGCCCATGAAGCTTCAGAAGCAGGACGGTGGCAAGAAGAACGACACGTTAGAGATATCGAATTTTGGCAAGGAGTACAACATTGCCAAGAAGGCCGCATTGGACGCACCTGAGATTCGCGAGGACAAAATAAGCGCCATCAAGAATGCAATGGCCAATGGAACCTATCCGACGTCTTCGGAGTACGTGGCGGATAAGTTGTTGGAGAAGTACTTGTAGATGGCTGGAACTGGGTGGAGGGAGTAATTTGGCGAGCTTAATCGAGGAATTGACGGCGAACCTACGAGAAGAAGGTGGAGTGTACAAGGAGTTACTTCTGATTGCCGAGAAGAAGATGCGGATAATCGTTAAGAATGATTTGGATGAGTTAAGGCAGATAACGGACGACGAGAATGGCAAGCTGGACCATATAGCCGTTTTGGAGGCAAAGCGGGTCGAGGTCGTCAATAACATTGGGGTCGTGTTGAACAGGAATCCAGAAAAATTGAGTCTGAGTGCGATCATCTCTTTATTGGATAGGCAACCGGAAGAGCAAAAGGAGTTAAAACGGATCCACGATGATTTGAAGGCGACCGCGGGTCGGTTGCAGGAGTTGAATCGTCAGAACAAGCAACTAATAGAAGAATCCCTTGAAATGATAGAGTTCAATATGAATTTTATACAAAGCACACGGATGTCGTCAGGGAGCAGCAATTATACCAAGGGAGCGTCGGTTAGTGACGCGGATGCTTCACAGTCAGGAATGTTTGATGCGAAGCAATGAGCCATACCTAAAGGAATAGGGGCGTTCATCTTGGTTATAGGAGCGGCAAGCGAGGTTCGTGTTCTTTTTGTACGCAAAAGGGTGAAGCGGGCGGAACTTCACAGCTTGCATTGCGAGTAGGGGAAGTTTTGCCAAATATAGAAAGGCGGGAAAACCATGTCAGGATTGCTAACCAGCTTCAACGCGGGAGTATCGGGATTAAGGGCCAGTCAGATAGCCATCAACGTGGCCTCGCACAACATTGCGAATACGGACACGAAAGGATACGTAAGGCAGCACGCCGTAATGGTGGACTCCAGATACAACCTAATCAGCGTGGGGGGACGGAACGCCCTCAACCAAGTGGGCCTTGGTACGGACGTGGGTTGCGTTAGACAGGTAAGGGACGCGTTCTTGGACGCCAACTACCGATTGGAGGTAGGACGGCAGAGTTTTTATGAAATGCAGTACCAGACCATCACGGAAGTGGAAGATTTATTTGGGGAGATGAATGGCGAGCAGTTTCAAGGGGTAATAGAGGACATGTGGCGTACCCTGCAAGAGCTGTCCAAAGAACCGAGCAGCGTAGTAATGAGGGATCTCTTTACGTCTTCGGTGGACAGATTCATGGAGAGGTGCGGAACGGTCCAAGAGCAATTGAACGAGTACCAAGTGCATTTGAATGAAGAAATCACGACCCAAGTGAAGCAAATCAACAAACTTGCGGCTCAAATTGACGAATTGAACCATCAAATCTCCAAGTACGAGGCCGGTGGATTTGAGAATGCGAACGACCTGAGGGACAGTCGGAACAGGCTACTGGACGAATTGGGAAGTTACATAAGAATAGAGACGAGAGAGATGATGAATGGGATGGTAACCGTAACGGCGGAATCCATGCCATTGGTGGTGGAGGACCGTCATTTCACCATGGGCGTGGAGGAGATCGTGTGGAGTGACCAAGAAGCCCAGAAGAATAGAATGAAATTGCTCAAGCCCGTCTGGCAGGGGAATGGGGGCGGGGACGTGTTTGACTCGTTGGACCTTTCCTTTGACATGGATAAAAACACGGACGTGGGAAGCTTGCGGGGGCTGTTGACGGCGAGGGGGACGGGAGTCGCCAACTATACGGACATACCCGTCGAACCCACGGTAGAGGAGTATACGGACGAGGGCGGCACGTTTGACGAGACCGGCTATCTGGTGGCAATGCTGGAATTTGAGGATGCTAGGCGACACTTCAACCAATCCGTCGACCCGTCATCCCTCATGACGGTGCAAGCCCAATTTGACCGACTCGTCCATGGGGTGGTCACGTTGTTCAACGACGCGGTGTGCCCCAACAAGGAGATAGAGATTAACGACAACGGCGTCCTGAAGAAGATATGGGTGTTGGACGAGGAGAATGCGCCCATCGCCAGTGACGGAATCGGAACGATGGGAGTGGAGATATTTTCAAGAAGGGGTATGGAGAGGTATACGACGGAGACGGTCACGATAGTGGAGGGGGGCGTCGAAAGGACTGCGACGGTGCGCCGCTACAACGAAGAAGACCCGCTCGACGTCGCATCCCTATATACCGTTAGGGAATTGGAAGTAAACCCCCGGCTCATGAAGAACTCAAACCTGATTCCCATTATGATGAACCCAAGTGCGGGGGATACGGGTGGTTACATTCAAGACATCATCAACGGCATAGGGGAGGCGTTCGACGTGGAGTTTGCCACTTTGGACCCCAACACCCTGTCGACGTACACGTTCAAGGACTATTATGCGGCAATGATTGCGGACATAGGGACGAGGGGGAGCCTCGCCAAAGGGACTGCGGAGAACCAAACCGAAGTGGTGCGTACGATTGAGGATCGGAGGCAACAGTTGATAGGGGTGTCCGCCGACGAGGAGATGGTGGACTTGATACGATTCCAGCACGCCTACAACGCATCTTCCCGCTATATAACGGTCATTGACGAGATGTTGGAACATTTGCTTACAAGGATGTAGTAGGCAACGACGTTTGCGCGGCACGCTTCGCGAGTGCGCCCGCATTGTTCAAGCAAGATTGGCGATTGGCTCATACATGTTCAGGCGTTGCCTGTATAAGGGCCTTCGTACAAATCAAAGTTGGGAAAGGGTGAGGATATGCCATCCACATTTTTTGGATTAAGTATTGCCACTTCGGGTATGCAAGCCTATCAGGCGGCACTCAATACGACGTCCCACAACGTGGCCAATATTGGGACTCCGGGATATACGAGGCAACACGCCGTGCGCGTCGCCAATAACCCCATTTCGTTCGGCACTCCGTACGGAATGGTGGGGACGGGGGTTCAGGTAACGGACATTGCACAGACGAGGAGCGAGTATTACGACAAGAAATACCGATACAACAACGCCGTCCTCGGCGACTACACGGCCAAGAGCTATTACATGTCCTGTTTGGAGACTTACATCTATTCGCCGGACGAGGATGCGGGTGGCATCTACTCCGCATTCGACCATTTCTTTGGCTCGCTGACCAGTATGGATGGACCCAACGTGGCTGACTTGAACATTCGCACGGAAGCCACGAAATATGCGGAGATGTTTACCGTTTTCGTAAACGACATGGCGAACGGACTCCAGACGTTGCAGAAAGAGGCGAATTTTGAGATAGAGGTCGTTACCAAACAAATTAACGCGATAGCTGAGAAGTTGACCAACCTTACCTCCCGCATTACGTCACTGGAGGTTCACGGGGAGTCGGCGAACGATTTGAGGGATGCGAGAAACCTCCTGTTGGATGAGTTGTCCCAATACGTTGACATTACCGTCACCGAGACGGATAAACCGGAGGGTCCCGGAATGCGCCAGTTCATCGTGCAGGCGGGTGGCTCCGTCTTGGTGGATACGATGACCCACAGAAATATAGAGTTGGTGGTAAGGGAGACGAAGGACCACCAAAATGATGCGGAGGGTCTGTATGACCTCGTATGGGGCGACGGTCAGCCGTTTGGCATGAGGAGTTCCAATTTGGGGGGCAGGTTGCAGGCGTTGTTGGAGGTTAGGGACGGCAACAATGACGAGGCGTTCAAGGGAAGATTGAACGGTTTTACGCCGGGAACCCCGCCGACCCTCACGATTACGGACACCAATTGTGACGACCTTCGTTTGTTGAACATACCGGAATCCAAGGGTTTGGTTACCGTTGACTCCGTAGACTACGAGTACGAGTCTTTTGACGTGACCATGGACGGGGCGGGGAAGTACACGTACACGTTCCAGTTGAAGGAGTTGACGCCGTTCCAAGAAGGTTTGCTAAACGCCGCGCCCGCGGGGGAAGAAGCACAGGTTGGCGACGACGTGGGTTACAAGGGAATTCCGTATTACATGAAGCAGTTGAATGAATTTATCCGCACCTTCTCCTCGGCGTTTAACAAGACGCACAAGGAGGGGTATGATTTGGACGGGAACCAGGGGATTGACTTTTTCAACGCCAAGGACTTGGTTACGGGTGACAATTATGAGTTCCTAGGGCTTACGGAAGGGTTCTCTTCCCTGATAGACATGAGTGTGGACAACAAGGCGTCCTACTACAGTATGACCGCCCTCAATTGTACGGTTACGCAAGAGGTTATGGACAATGTAAGGCTGTTGGCCGGGTCGGGGCCCTTTGGCGACGGGGCGGACTACAACCCGCTGACGGACGGCATATCGAACAATGCAAACATCCAGCACCTTCTTAGAATCAAGGAGGACAAGGGCATGTTCCGCCAAGGTACCCCGGACGGATTTTTGCAGACGTTGGCGTCCTCCATGGGTATTGACGCGAACAAGGCGATGACGTTCATGCACAGCCAAGACAACATTGTGAGTGCGATAGACAACCAAAGGACCTCCGTATCCGGAGTGGACGAGGACGAGGAAGGGTCCAACTTGGTGAAGTTTCAGAACCTGCTGTTCTTTCAGTTCAAGGTAATCAGCATTATGGACGAGGTATTTGATAAATTAATCAACGGAACGGCCGTGTAAGAATACGGGGACGGTGGATTCCAACCCATATAGAGATGGGTCAATCAAGAAAGGGAGTGGCGGCGTGAGAGTAACCAATTCGATGTTGACGAACAATTCCTTAATCCATATGGAGAAAAGCAAGACGCACTTCATGGGGGCCATGGAGAAGTATATGACGGAGAAAAAGATTCAGAGACCTTCCGACGACCCGATTATTGCGGTGCGCTCCTTGAAGTACCGAACCAACCTGTATGAGTTGGAGCAGTATTTGGACAGGAACATCCCCGACGCATTTTCTTGGATGGACATCACGGAAGAGGCAATGTCGCAGATTATGGACAAAATATCCTCCATACACGATCTTTGCGACAAGGGTGCCAACGGGACGTACTCTCCCGAGAACTTGACGTCCATTTTGGAGGAAATGAAGGAGTATAAGGACTTCATCTACGAGCAGCAAATGAACACGGATTTTGCCGGACGCTATATATTCACGGGCTTTCGGACCGATACGCCCATGTTGTTCGATACGGCGTCAAGCGACCTTAATTATCAAATAACGGAGAGTCGCACGCCCGACGACTTGATGGATTTCTCCTACATCCACGGGGGGGCGTATTACGACCCCGCCAACACGAAGGAGGACTATGCGGGGGAAGCGCCGGAAATGCTGAAAGGGCATAAGCTGATGTTGGCCTATAACAATTTGGACGCAACGGGGTTTGACGAAACGACGGGGGCTCCGCTTGCGGGGAATTACGTCACGATAACCTACACGGACGCGAACGGCGTCCAACAGCCGCCCATCACCGCAATCACCAGGCCCATTGACTCGGGGGCGCAGTACAACGACGCCTATCTGGTGGCGAACCCGGGAGAGGCGTACTTCATTCCGGAGACGGGGGAGTTGGTGTTCGGGGACGACCTGTATGAGGACCTGCTCGAGTCACAGGGGTTCGACGTGTCTTATGGCAAATCGGAGTTTAACAAGAGCGACGTCCGTCCGGAGCATTATTTTGACTGTGACACATATGAAATAGACGGGAATACGGGCAATTTGGACGTTGGTACGTTAAAGCCCTATAAGGCGCCGGTGGAACAGGATATACGTTACGAGATCAATTTCAGCCAGAACTTGGTCGTCAACACGTTGGGTTGCGACTTGCTAAGCCACAGCATTGGTAGATACGTGGACGACGTGGAGAACGCCGCCATATCCATAAGGGAGTCGGAGAAACGGTTGGCGGAGTACAAACAACGACTGGCAGACGCCGACCCGAACGATACCGATACCGTGGAGGCGCTGGAGAAGTTGGTGGAGCAAGTGACGAGCGAGGTCGGGCTGAAGGAAAAAGTGCTTCACGACCTGTTTGGCAGTGGGCTCACCATATCTTCCGCAGCGGAGCAGAAGGCCACCATCGCCATAACCAACCATGGCGCCAGATACGTGAGGTTGGAGATGACCGAAGTGAAGTTGGGAGAACAGAGGGTGCAATTTGAGGACATATTGTCCGAGAACGAGGACATTGACATGGGAGAGGCATACACCCTGATGAACCAGGCGGATATGCTGTACCAAGCCACGTTGCAGGCGACGTCCAAGGTGCTGGGGAACTCCCTGCTGAATTTCATATGATGATACCAGGGTCAAAAGGTCATGTGTTTCATGCTTGCATGAAAACACATGACCTTGGGATCCGCAAAAACATGAGAACGTAGCCCGATAGGGCGGAGTTCGAATGTTTTTAGGACTGCGCGAGCATGAAATGCGGAGCAGTCCGTGGTATCAGAGCGACAAAAAGTATTTTGTCGCTCGAATCATATAAGTCCTTGAATTTTGCGTCGGGATGTTGTATTATTAAGGAAAGTCCCGACAAGTGAAGATTAGTTGGTGATAACGTAAGAAGCGAGGAGGTTTTGACCCATGCTGGTTCATACGAAGTACTTTGGCGAGATAGACATTACGGAAGACAAGGTGGTACATTTTGAAAAGGGTTTGATGGGGTTTGAGCAATACAAGGACTACACCGTGTTATATGACATTGAGGATGACAAGAAGGCCGTAATATACTGGTTGCAAAGCATGGAGGAGCCGACGTTGGCGTTTCCCGTGATAGACCCCTTTGCCGTAAAGTCGGATTACAATCCCGTGGTGGAGGACGAATGGTTGCTGCCGCTTGGGGAAATGACGGAAGACAACGTGTTGCTCCTGTTGCTGATGACGGTGCCGTCGGACGTCAAGAAGATGACGGCCAACCTGAAGGCGCCACTCATCGTCAACATGGACACCAGGAAGGGCTGCCAGCTAATTGTGGAGAACGCCGATTATGAGATTAAGTTCAGCGTATACGAGGCAATTGAGCGGATGAAGTCGGAAAAGGGGGATGAGTGATATGTTGGCCCTGGCGAGAAAAACGAATGAATCCATCATTATAGACAACGACATCGAGGTGACGGTGCTGGACATCAAGTCGGACCAAGTCAAGATTGGCATACGCGCACCCAAATCCATCCCCGTCTATCGGAAGGAGATATATCTGCAGATACAGGAGGCCAACAAGGCGGCGGCCATGGAGAATATGGATGCGGAATCGATTAAGCGGCTCGTGTCCGGCAATGAAAAAGCGTAAGGGGAAGGGTGCCGTTTGGGCGTACCTCCGAACCTTGTCCATGCACCTTGGCAATCGGGCGGTTCCAGAAAAAAATGGGTCGCCGCTATAAACTTTTTTTGGTGGGCTACCGATATCAGTAATAGTTAATTAAGATTATTGGTCGAAAGTAGTTCACTTTTGTTTATCGGGGGATGGGGCATAGGTTTTTACTTGAATTCGTTGGCGTTTTGACGTGTGCGAACCAAAGGAGTGGGCTACAAGGAGTAATTGCATAATCACATGGAGGTGTGTCGTATGTCAATGGAGATTAGTTCAAGTGTGGCGACCTATCAAGAGGCGCCCAAGGTTCAGAGAGTGGAGACGTCTTCGCCTCAGGCCATGGTGGTATCGGAAGTGGCCCCTGAAGTGAGGACCTTACCGGCCGTATCGAACGAGAAGCGGGACGGCGGTAAAGGGAAGGGTAACGGAGAGGGTAAGCAAGAAGAGGGCGCCTTGGATGACAAGAAGATCAAGGACGCGGTGAACAAGGCCAACAACAAGATGAGGATGAGTAAGAGTAAATGCGAATTCTCATACCATGAGAAGACGAATCGAATATCCATCAAGGTGGTGGATGAAGAGACGTCAGAGGTAATCAGGGAGATTCCGCCGGACGAGGCGATTGAGATGTTCGAGAAGATGTTGGAGATAGCGGGTTTACTGGTTGACGAGAGGAGATAGGGGGAATCGTTATGGGTATTCGAATGAGCGGAATTGCATCGGGACTGGATACGGAGGCTATTATTGCTGAGTTGATGAAGGCCAAGTCCATGAAGAAGACTAAGATAGAAGGCAAGAAGACGAAGCTGGAATGGCAACAGGAGAAATGGGTCGACCTCAACGCCAAGCTATATAAGCTGTATACGGATTACGCCTCCAAATTGAGCATGACGAGTGGCTATACCCTTAAGAAGACCTCTACGGCGAACGAGGGCGTTGCCTCCGTTAAGGCGGCGGGTGGTGCGACTACGGGTTCGTATACGATGAAGGTAAACCAATTGGCCACCTCGCAGTACGTTACGGGTGGGAAGATTGACGACTCCATGATAACGGGCGGGGTCAAGGGCTCGACCAAATTATCCGCACTTGATCCGAACATGGTTGGTTCGGAGATTACGATTGCGAACGGCAGCAAGGTCGTCAGTTTGCAAATCAAGGATGGCACGACGATTAACGATTTGGTGAACGCATATCAGACCGTTGGGTTGACCGCCAGTTTTGACGAGGGTCAGAAGCGTTTCTTCATCAGCTCGAAAGAGAGTGGTGCGGATTCCCAGTTCTCGATGGTGGTGCAGCGGTTGGATGAGGCGGAGTTGGAGGCAAGGGCCCTTATTGAAGAGTCGGTGAATTTCAGCAAGCTAAGCACCGCCGACAAGGAGAAGGTGAGCCAACTATACGATGATTTGCGCGAGCCGGAAGATTCCGACAGATACAACAACGCCGTGGAGGCCCTCAAGAAGATTGCGACCAAGAATGCGGAAGCAGCCGCCAAGGCAGACGGCACCAAAGAGGTCAAAGAGGAGCTTTACGAAATAGTGGCGAGTGAGAAAGAGGAGGAGTACCTCTCAACGATTGGGTTGAGTTACTTCGAAACGGATGAGGGAGGCGAGGCGTCGTTAAAGGAGGAAGTAAGGACGAAGATTTACGACGACCTTGTAGCAGAAGGGAAGTTGGTAGGTGACGAGCCGGCGGACGAGGTTGATCTCTTGATTGAGGAACGCGCCACGGAAATGATGCAGTCCGATTTTAAGGGGATGGTGAATAAAGAAGTAGACAAGAGGGTCAAGGAGCAGGCTTGGCAGGATGAGATCAACACGTTTGTGGAGGATAACAAGGAAGACTACATTGCGACCGCCGTTGCCGGAGTGGATACCGCCGTTGCCGATTATCGCGCCGCAGGTGGGACGTCAAGCGTCGAGGCGGACGCATTCTATGCCATTGGGTTGGAGACGTTGGATGGTTCGGCCGTCAGTGGAACGACCACGGGGGCGAGTGGAATGTCTACGGTTGCGGCGCAAGACAGTATCATTGAGTTGAATGGCGCGTTGCTTACGAGCAACAGTACGACCGTCAACGCCAATGGATTGACGATTGAGTTGAAGGCGGAAGGAAACACCACGTTCTCCGTTGCGAACGATACGGAAGGCGTCTACAACACGTTTAAGGGGTTCCTCAAGGAATACAACACCATTATGGCGGAGATGAACACGTTGTTGAGGGCTAAGTCGGCAAGGGGCTATGAGCCGTTGACGGACGAGGAAAAAGAGGCCATGTCGGAGAAGCAGATTGAGTTGTGGGAGAGCAAGATTAAGGATTCCTTGTTCCGCAATGACGACACGCTTCGCGGCATCAGCAGTGCCATGAGGAACGCCATGATGTCTTCCGTCGAGGTTGACGGCGAGAAGTATTCCTTGATAGACTTAGGCATTATGACTTCGTCGGATTATAGGGAGGGTGGGTTGCTGCACATATTTGGCGATGTGGATGATTCGACCTATATGGACAAAGACGATAAATTGATGAAGATGTTGACCGAGGATCCCGACAAGGCGATTGCCATAATGAAGGGGGTCATGTCGAATCTTTCCGATACCATGTTTGACAAGATGAAGACGTCCCCGTTGAGCAGTGCCTTGACGTTCTACAAGGACAAACAAATGAACAAGCAATTGGAGGGCTACGAGGACGACATCAAGCTTTGGACGGGACGCCTCGCAGACATTGAGGATCGCTATTTCAAGCAGTTTACGGCAATGGAGAAGGCAATGGCGAAGATAAATTCCCAGAGCAGTACATTTGCCAGCATGTCCGGAATGGGACAATAGAACCACAAAATTACTACGAACAATAACCGGAGGTAAAAATGGCGTTTAATGTATTGGACACCTATCAAAATAACAAGGTAATGACGGCTTCGCCGGCGGAGTTGACGTTGATGTTGTATGAAGGCGCAATCCGATTCTGCAATATGGCGGCGTCATGCTTGGAGAGGAATGAGATTGCAAAGGTGAACGAGTACCTGCAGAAGGCGCAGAAGATTATCTTGGAGTTTCGCTCTACTTTGGATGACAGGTACGAGGTTTCAAAGGAATTCGACAAGGTATACGAGTACATCTATAACAGGTTGGTTGAGGCGAACATACGCAAGGATAAGTCGGTGTTGGAGGACGCGTTGACTGACATACGGGGCATGAGGGACACGTGGAAGGAAGTTATGAGGTTGAATAAAGTGGGATGATGGATGTGCGTGCGGCCGCCAAGAGGATGGGGTGTGGATTCTTGGCGGTCGTAATGTCTCCAAGGTTGGGACATCCGTTTGAATGTGACTAAGTCCTATAGGGAGGGAACGCGACTATGGCGGAAGAGGGAATGCAGACTTACATCCAAATATTGATGCAGTCATTGGACAAGAAGCTACAAGTCATGAAAAGGATAGAGGCGAGTTCCAAGGAGCAGGAAGAGGTTTTGTCCATGCAGGAACCAGATATGGATTGGTTTGAGCGCATCATGGACGAGAAGGGGGAAGCGATTCAGGAGCTGGAGGAGTTGGATCGTGGATTTGATTCCGTATTTGGCAAGGTCAAGGAGCGATTGGAAGCAGACAAGGCAACGTACCGTACCCAGATTGAGAAGATGCAGGGGCAGATACGGGACATTACCGACGTCAACGTAAGGTTGCAGGCATTGGAGCAAAAGAACAAGGAGAAGCTGGCGGTCTATCTGGCGACCAATCGGGCGGCCATTAAGAGGTTCAAAGTCAACAGTCAGACGGCGGGCAGCTATTACAAGAATATGGCAAACAGACACCAGACGGGGCAGTCTTATTTCTTGGATAAGCAAAGTTGACTTGTGCGAAGGCAAAGTGAAGAAAGTTATGCCCCCTCATCTGTGAGCTTGCTCACAAAGTGTGTCGAGCAAGGTTTATTGTGTATATTTTTTAAGATTGCTCTAAAGTATTGGTCATCTTGTCCGATATATCACACATCGATGTATTTATCAAAGCATGGCGAGAGTCACTTGCGATGTGGGGGCAACGGGGTGGCCACACCAAATTATGGCCGCCCATAACAAGGCAACGGTGGCAAAGGAAGCCACTGTACATTCAAGGAGGAATGAATTATGATTATTCAACACAACATGACGGCGTTAAACACGAACAGGCAATTGGGAATTACGAACAACGGCTTGAGGGTATCTTCGGAGAAGTTGGCTTCCGGTTACAGGGTTAACCGTGCGGCTGACGACGCAGCCGGACTATCCATCTCCGAGAAGATGAGGGGGCAGATCAGGGGTCTTGAGAGGGCTTCCGACAATGCACAGGACGGCATCTCCTTGATTCAGACGGCGGAAGGTGCGTTGAATGAGATTCACGCCATCGTTCAGAGAATGAGGGAACTGGTCGTTCAGGCATCTAACGACACCAACGTAACGGAGGACCGCGTAGCCATCGCCAAGGAATTGACGGCGTTGATTAGTGAGGTTGACCGTATCGCAAGCCAGACGGAGTTCAACACCATGACGTTGTTGGATGGTACCTTCACAGGCAAGAACCTTCAAGTAGGTGCCAACAACGGACAGTTCATTGCGATTAGCATTAGCAACATGTCAGCCAGCGGTTTGGGTATTACGTCAATCGCATCGGGAGTAAGCGTTGGGGATAGTGACTCCATTTCTCCATTACTGAGCGTTATGGACTCGGCACTTAAGGATGTGTCTCAGCTTCGTTCTGAGTTGGGTGCGCTCCAGAATCGTCTGGACCACACGATTCTCAATGCGGACAATACGGCTGAGAACCTGCAGGCTGCAGAATCCCGTATTCGCGACGTAGACATGGCGAAGGAGATGGTGAAGTACTCGAAGGACACGATACTTCAACAGGCCGCCCAATCCATGTTGGCACAGGCCAATCAATCCACGCAAGGCGTTTTGTCATTACTGAGGTAATCATAACTAGGTTTGTGAAGGGGGGGCTGGTCGAGAGACCAGTCCCTTTTTCACCTTATAGGGAAGTTCTCATTTGCGGAGCAAGTTCCACGAAGTGGAACTGTAGAGCGTTGCGGTTCTCAGCCAACGCTTTTCTGAACATTACGCTAAAGTATCTGGCTGGATTATCCGATATAGTTACATATTAGAATGTTTTAAGGGCAGTTGGCGATGTGGTAACGGGGTTGGCCATACCAGTTGTGGCTACCTATTAATAAAGCAACGGTGGCAAAGGAAGCCGCTGTACATTCAAGGAGGAATGGATTATGATTATTCAACACAACATGACGGCGTTAAACACGAACAGGCAATTGGGAATCACGAACAACGGCTTGAGGGTATCCTCAGAGAAGTTGGCATC
>QMCE01001574.1_pt1 | contig 14717 bp, 18 predicted proteins | sample 1821851 | NCBI WGS metagenome assembly QMCE01 (sample SAMN09453174, study PRJNA476694) | Termite gut metagenome, whole genome shotgun sequencing project. | isolation source: worker | host: Odontotermes sp. | place: South Africa:Pretoria | collected 2016-01-28 | reverse complement strand
GTTTACGGGCGTGGGGAAATTAGTCGAAACGACAACTTGATTTTAAATAATAATATGGGGGCTTCTAATTTTAGGGGTTCCCTTTTTTAATACTGTATAACATGGAAGATCAAATATATATCCCAGAGTTAGGCCGATGGATAAATAAAAAGGCTTATGAGAGATTTTACAAAAAGGCTGATAATGCCGATAATAAGGTAAGAACGTCAGAGGACGAAGTAATCGGCACAGTTTCAGAGCATAACGAATCAAAATTAATACCCGAATGAGAAGGATAAAAGTTAAATTTCAGGATAAGGAAGTCAACATAGCGCCTACCATGAAAGCAGCTATCATTTTTGAAAAGATGTTAGATAAGCCGTTTGAAATCAAGACTTTAGAGGATCGGATTGCATACATATACGCGATGATTTATGCCAACAATCCAGATACACAAATTACGGTTGATGACATATTAGATGAATGCGACGATAGACCTGAATTTATAACTGATTGCTATTCAGTATTTAATGATGAATTATCGGAAGGCTTGGCGGTCGGAAAGAGGGAGAGCCCAAAGAAAAGAAAGAGCAAATAAGCATTCAGGAGTGCTACAATATTGCAGTACACAAAGCCGGCATAAGTCACCAGTACTTCATGCACGAAATGGATTGGTTTGAATTTCAGATATTGCAGGAAAGCGCATACATGTGGAACCGTGATAACTGGGAACAAACGCGAATGTTATCATACATTATTGCGCAGGTAAATTCGCCAAAGAGAATAAAATTTGAGGAATTTATGCCACTACCAACAAAGGCGGGAGAACATGACGAACCCGAAAAAATCTTAACAAAAGAGGAATTAAAACAAAAAGCCGAAGCATTTGAAGCAGAAGCAAGTAAATATTTAACACTAATACAATAATGAGAACACCAAAAGACTTAGAAAAAAGAATGCTTGTTAACGACGTTGAAGTTAACGGCCGAATTTTGGAAGGTTACGCGATAGTATATGACAGCGTATCCAGACCCTTTGAATGGGGACATGAGATAATTGCTCCCGGAGCAGTAACAGAAGAAATCTTACGCAAATCCGATATTTACTTTGTTACAGATCATAATCCTATGAATCGCATGGGCAGAAGCCGGTTTATGACTTCCGGAACATTAATGTTATCCATTGATGAAAAGGGTCTGAAATTTTCAATTGAATTGCCAAATACCCAGTTAGCAAATGATACTTTGGAACTGATAAAAGCACAAGTGTTTCAGGGCGTATCTTTTGCCTTTACGGTGGAGGAAGAAGAAATAACAGTAATAGATGATGGCAATATATTGCGTACGATAACTAAATTCAAACGCCTATACGATGTGTCTATTGTGACTGATGGCGCTTATGAGGCTGCATACGCTCAAATAAGAAGCGTCGAAGCCTTCAAACTGCGTAGTTATTACCAGTCTATTGAGGAAAAATACGGGGAACGAGCCAAAGCACCTATCGAAGCGGCGCAAATTGAAGCGCGTCAACTTAACGATACGGAAGTTTCAGAACTCGAACAAGAGAGGATAGAGCGTGAAGCCCGTATTGCACAGATTGTTAACGACACATTGTTTTTATAATGTCACTTTTCGTCACCTTGCAAGAAATTAAGGATCATCTGATCATTGAACATGACCTTGACGATAATAATCTGACCCTGATTAGCGAATCCGCAGACGACATCATATCGTCTAATTTAAGGCGACCTTTGAACGAAATAGCTTCTCCATCATTTAAAGGGTATAGAGCCCTTAAAGTGGCTGTATTGACGCTTATCGGGACTTGGTACGCAAACAAGGAATCTACGTCAGTCGCCACAATAAAAGAAGTACCGCATTCTTGTATGTGGATACTGGATCACTACCGAAAATACAATGGATAATGAGAGCGGCGGCATTAAGGCATAGTTTCATTACCGTAAAAAAGCCCGTTCTTACAAAGGACGGATACGGTAGTGAAGTTGAGGACTGGCATGTATTATACCCGGCAATACGGGCATCTGTTACGGCGCAAATTGGTGACAGGCAAATCGGAACGTATGAAATCAGCCCTGTAATTTCCTACGAAGTTACTTTAAGGCGCAACTACAAAAAGGACCTGACCCATTTATGCGTTGTAGTGTATAATAATAGAGAATACCGCATCAACTCAATAGAGGATGCGAAAGATAACAATAATATCATTTTAAATATCTCATTAATAAATGAATAATTCAAAAGCAGAAAAAATTGGGCTATGGTTGCATTCCAGAATTTCCGAAGCGATTAAATGTTTTCCGATCATTGCTGAAAATGGTACTACATTTCCCTTTGCAATATATCAACGTACTGGAACTGAAACAGTTTATACGAATGATTTCATTGCAGAAGAAGTTGCAAGTATTACAATCAATGTAATCAGCGACAAATATTCTGAAAGCATAAACAAAGTAATAGCAGTCCGAAACGCACTTGAACGCGAATATCCGGAATATATAACATCTATCAGGCTTGTTTCGTCTTCCGAAGCGTATCAGGATGAAGCATTTGTGCAAACATTAAGTTACGAAATAGCAATCTATAAACAATGAAACTGATAAACAGAGGCGAGGATATAGTAATAGGCTTGGATTTTCTCTATTGTGGCAACACCTTAGACATCCGGCCTATTTTTACACAATTCGGAGCCGAATTTTATACAACTGATGAAGCTAATACAGTAGTAAAGAGCATTTCAGAGTTACGCAAGGACGCTGACGGTGACTATTACGTCATTTTGAATGCCGACGACTACCAGTACTTAGAGGCCGGAGCAATCCAGTACAAAATTGCCTATGCTATTTCAAGTAATGAATTTACTGATACCCAGTATAATAAGATAGTAAAAGGGTGTACGCCATACAAACTTGTTGATATGGTTAATGCGTCTGTTAATAAGGGCGTTATATTCGTTGACGCTTTTCCAATTGTAGAAACCGTTGCCCGAAATGCAATATACGTGTTGAAATCATCCGGTGAAATGCGTGCTACTTATGACGGTGAAAACTGGATAACTTTAGGTGGAAATAATTAATTATCAAACTAATGAAAGAAAATTGTAATTGCAATGACATAAAGGTCAAAACGCCTTTTTGCATAAATATTAACGGTAACGGCGGAGGCAGTAACATAATTGTAGTTTCGGAACTTCCGGACGCTTCCGCCGCCATGCCGAACCAGTTATATTTGAATAAGTCCAACAATGTGATGTTCATAACGTATGACAATGCTGTATGGACTACATTATCAGCCACTTGGGGATATATCTTTGGCAATCTACTTGCTCAAACTGACCTCATAGATTATATCAATACTAACGTGGTGGCTTATTTTCAGGAGTATGTAGAAATGATTACTCAAAGCCTTGACGCTATCAATAACGAATTAAGCGCTCATGAAGGCCAATTTATTGACGCAGATAATAAGCTGACGCAAATAAACGGTGACATTACAACGATTAATGGCCGTATTGACGGGTTAAGCACTGATATATCCGGTATTTTGGCGCAAATTGACACGATTGACACCAAAATCGAAACTATTGACGGCGAAATCAGCGTTATCAATGTCAATATCGCTAACGTCAATGACAGAATTACGTCAATCGACAACTCGATTAATGCTATACTCGGAAGCATTGACGCGATTAATACTGATATGGGAACTATCCGTGACAGTATAACCGCATTGTCCGATAGCACTGATATGAGGTTCGCGAATGTAAGTAACCAGTTGAACACTACTATTGAAAACTTGTCTGATTTAGGTGCTACTGTAACCAGTAATATACAACGTATCTATGACATTGAAACTAAATTAGCCACTATTGAAGCCGGCGCAGAAGTGAATGTACAGTCTGATTGGACTTTAACTGATTCTAATTCAGACGCTTATATCAAAAATAAACCGGCTAATTTCCCGACAATTTGGTCTATGATTGGTGGTAACATATCCGATCAGTCAGACCTGCAAACGGCTCTTACCGAATTGCAGACTAATATCAATCTCAATCATAGTTTGATAGGGACTGCGATTGTTACACGTGTATTGGAGGATACTTCAAACTTGGATACTACCAGACTGAATGTACGCACACGCAATGTCAACACCGGTACTGAAACGGTGCAACAACTTGACTTGGCTTTGGCCACAGCTACAAAGAGCGGTATTATGCCTGCGTCATCTTTTCAGGCCATACAGGATAATGCACAAGCAATCGAATCATTGCAACATATTGGTAGACGTTATCCAACGAGCGAGGAGTTGCCGGAAACATTGACGCAAGATCAGGTATTAGCTATATTTCAGTCCGCTTCCGGACATACAGACCCGGAAGATAACGATACGATCGTGAGTATTAATGAGAATACCCGAAACGCCGAATGGTCATATTTCCTGCAAACAAATAGTTTTGTATACAAGGGCATTACCGCAGTTAATGTAGCTACCAATGATAAGGTAGGAATAGTAAAAGGCGATACGACTGCCGGTAAGGTATTCGTTGAACAAGATGGTACTATGTCGCTTGTTGGATATGATCAGATCATTGACAATGATAACAATATGTCTAATGATATTACTAATTTGGGCGCAGAAGTAGATACAAATACGTCTGACATATCCAGTATTAGAAGCGAACAAACAACGCAAAACAATAGGCTTAATGCGTTAGATACCAAAACCAACCAAACAAATACTGATGTTAGTAACCTATCTGCAAGGGTAACATCAAATGAGGGACGTATTGATAATAAGTTGGACAAAGTCACAACCGGAGCCGGAACACAGTTATATACAAAGAATGCTGACGGTACACAAGGAATGACTAATTTAGCTTCATCTGTAACAGGTAATAGCATCCCACTCAGATCAGCAGCAGGAACCGTAAGAACCGGAGACCCAATAGATGTTACTGATTCCGTCAACTTGCGATACTTACAGCAGTATTACACAAGTACGACAGCATTGCAGAGTAGGTTTGACAATAAGTTGGACAAAGTCACAACTGTAACAAGCGGAATACAGCTTTATGCAAAATCAGCAGACGGACAAAGTCAGATTATGGCATCTCTGTCAAATGGTACTAATGGAAATACAGTACCAATCAGGGCAACAAATGGTCAGGTAAGAACATCTAATCCGGTAGAATCAACTGACGCAGTAAATTTGGGGTACTTACAAGGTAACTATACAGCGTCAACATCATTAATAGCTATGTTAGGTGGTAAGGTTGATAAAGTTGCAGGCAAAGACTTATCCTCTAATGACTATACCACAGCGGAAAAGGAAAAACTTGCGGGACTTCTTAATTACACGCACCCTGCCGGATCAGCATTAAGTACTGGTATGTACCGTATTACGACAAATAATACCGGTCACATTATAGGCGCCATTGCGGTAACAAAGCAAGACATTGTAAACTTGGGCATACCGGCACAGGATACCGTTACAACTTCATCTACAACAGGTACTGGAAATGCCGTAACTTCTATCAGCCACTCAAATGGCCAGATAATCGCTACGAAAGGGGCTAATTTTTTGACAACTGATAAGATACAGTTAGTTACACAGTTGCCCGCAAATCCCGACCCAACAGTATTATATTTAATTCCAGAGTAATAATGCCAATATATGAGGGAAATATAAAATCCGGCAAACTTGAATTTCAAAACCGAATCATCAAAGAGGGGTACTTGGGAAGTACACTTGTATACCAAAGTAAAAAACTGATCACTATACGCCCTTTTGTTGGAGCCGGCACACATCATTGGATGGTTCCTGCCGGTGTTACTTCGGTCGACGTCTTTCTTGTCGGAGGAGGTGCTGGCGGAGGATGTGCCGCCAATAACACAGGCAGAGGCGGCGGCGGCGGAGGAGGGTATACAAAAACTTTTCTCAATGTTCCAGTTACACCCGGCTCTAATGTACAAATTATTATTGGTAAAGGTGGCGCCGGAAGCACAAGCACATTACCCGGTACAAATGGTGGATTTTCCCATTTTATAAACAGCACTTATCGGGCAGAGGGTGGCTCTGGCGGTTGGTCTGAATGGGGCTCTCAAACGGCATCTACTGTATACGGCGGATCAGGCGGATCAGGCGGAGGATCAGGACAATATTTTTCCGGAGGATTTCAAATCGGAAATGGGGGCTCTGATGGCTCTGACGGCACAGGTACTTTTCCGGGAATAGGCCAACATACAACTACACGTGATTTTGGAGAGCCAACAGGCGGCTTAAATTGTTATGGTGGTAATGGCGGTACCGGTGGGTCTTTGCAAGGATATGGCAGAGGTGGAAATGGATCTCCCGGAGGTAGAGTAGCAGGTGGCGCCGGGCAAGATGGAACTTGCCTTATCAGGTATTGGGGATAAATAAAAAAAATAACACAAATGAACATAAAAAATTTTTTTAAACGTAACAAGCCGGAACTAAGACAAAATTGTGGGTGCAATAGCGCACCCGCACCGGCATTACATAGTGGCAATTTATTTAATTTTAAATCTATTTCGGGGCTTAATCTATCGGCTGTATATCGTTGCACTGATCTTGTTTCCAGTGGTGTGGCACAGTTACCTATACTACTATATAAGGTTGACGGTAAATCTAAGACCCTATATCGCGAAAGTCCCGCTTTTGACATGCTGAAACGGTTTCCGAATCAAAGTACAACACGCTTCCAATTCATGAAAAGCGTAATGTTGGACACCTTGCTACAAGGAAACTCTTACGCGTATATAAAGCGTGACACAAAGGGCAATGCTATTGAATTGCACTATATTCCTGCATGTAATGTTACAGTTCTATATGACCAAACAAACTTTATAGACCGTAATTTGCGATACTTAGTTGCAGGCTACACCAAAGAATTTAGCCCTGATGAAATTTTGCATTTCAAGTTATATTCTCGCGATGGTATTATGGGGCATTCAGTGCTTTCACATGCCAGACAAACGCTGATGATTGGTAATGCAGCTATGCAAAACGTAAGTGATGCATTCAGTTCAGGAGGCTTGATAAATGGCTATATTTCGTCTGATATGAGTTTAGACGATGATATGAAAAATGAAGTGTTGAATAGTTGGGGCGAACAAGTTGAGGGAAATAAGGCACGTATCCCAGTATTGGAGCGTGGAATGAAATTTAATCCAGTAAATGTACCTCCGGCTGACTTGCAGATGCTTGAACAACAACAGTTTAATGTAGTTGAAATCGGACGCTTTTTCGGGGTTCACCCTATTATGCTGTATGACCTGACTAAGAACTCATACGCAAGTGCGGAAGCGGCAAACCTTGAATTTCTTTCAGGCACTTTGTCACCATATTTGGAAAGTATTGAAAACGAGTTGATTTTGAAGCTATTTACAAAATTCGAAAGAAAAAGCATATTGATCAACTTTGATGAAACATCTATTTTGCGGACTGATACAACAGCTAAGGCCAACTATATCAAAACCCTGATAGACAAGGGTATGATCAGCATTAATGAGGCTCGTAAGATGGCCGGACTTGAAACCATTAGCAACCCAGAGTTTGACAAGCACTTCCAACAAATAAACATTGGTGAAGTAGGTCAAACACCTAATACACAGCTTAATGGTTGATATAACGCTTGCGGGCGAAAAAGACCTCATGCAAAAACTGCAATCGCTTACCTCAAAGGATACAATAAGAGCCTTTGAGGGGGCATTGCGTAAAGGTGCGGCCATCATCCGGAATCAGTCGGCAAGTAATTTACGGCGTTCTGTGCGCATTACAGGCACTTCCAGATCATCAGTAAAATATGGCAAAATCGACAAGGGTATTAAAGTAGGGCGATTAAAGTTAAAGAATGACGAAGCTATGTTAAAAGTCAATATATTAGGCGATTACAGGCTAAAATGGATTGAACTGGGAACTAAAGAACGTGCTACAAGAAAAGGCTACGGGCGTGGTTCTATTTAATTCGTTCGGGTGCTATTGATATTATTGTAATTGACTCGGTGGCGGCACTTACGCCAAAAGCCGAAATTGAAGGCGATATGGGCGATAGCCGTATGGGTTTGCAAGCGCGATTGATGTCGCAGGCATTGCGAAAATTGACGGCTACGATTAACAAAACCAACACCACAATGATTTTTATCAACCAATTGCGCGAAAAAATCGGTGTGATGTTTGGCAATCCCGAAACTACTACGGGCGGTAATGCGCTGAAATTTTATGCCTCAATTCGTATAGATGTACGCAAAGGAACTGCCATAAAAGACGGCGAAGCAGTACTTGGTAACCGTACTCGCGTGAAAGTTGTAAAAAATAAAGTTGCACCGCCATTCCGCAACACTGAATTTGATATAATGTTTGGCGAAGGGATTTCCAAAATCGGCGAAATTATTGATATGGGCGTGGAATTGAATGTGATTAAAAAAAGCGGCTCGTGGTTTAGTTACGGTGAACAAAAACTTGGTCAAGGACGCGATGCCGTAAAACAATTGTTGAAAGACAATCCGGAATTGGCACAGGAAATTGAGGAGAAAATTGTGGCTGAGTTGCAGAACGAAAAGTAACAATAAGCTAACACATTGAAAAAAACCGCAAAATCTGAAAATGATTTTACGGTTTTTTTTATTCTTCCAACAAGGGGATTAATCCCCTTGTTGACGCAGACGATAGTGGCTGAGCGGCGGTAAATTATGATTTTTTCTCAATAATGAACATTAAATCAGGTCCAAATTTTGTTTTTCCTCGCAATACAAATCCGATTTTTCCTATATGGTAAAACATCTTTCTCATCATAATTCGTTTCCAATCCAAAATAGCAGGAGAAGGATATTGATAATAATGACCTACGAGATTTGCCCAAATTGGCGGGTGTATTGGCAATGGAATAAATGATTGTTTGAGTTTAAAACCACAACTCTCTATCATTTTCTTAAATGTTTGAGGAGTGTAATGAACAATGTGTTCATACAAATCCCAAATGTCCATATTGCTGCCACCGCCTATTTTTCGTCCAAGTTGCATTTTAAAATAATTGTAATCGGCATTAGGAACTTTTATCACAACAATTCCATCGGATTTTAACAATTCTTTGCATTTATTGAGCAATTCTTTCGGATTTGAAACGTGTTCAAACACGTCAATCATTGTTATTACGTCGTACAAATTTTTAGGCAAATTCAAATTTTCTAAAAAATCGGTGTGAATGTTCAAATTCCAATTTTCACGAGCAATGTGCGATAAACTCGGACTTGGCTCAACTCCCTCGCAATCAAACCCTAAATCTTTTGCTTTGCGCAAAAAGAAACCCATATTTGTACCTACATCGAGTAATTTTCCTGATTTTTTTATTTTTCTAATTTTCTGTAATTCAAATTCATAGTTTTTATCTCTGTGATGCGGCTTTTTACCTTTGAAAATTAATCGTGCTTCTTCAAAATAAACCGCACTCTCGCCAAAATAATTTTCATTTGCCGATTTTACTCGTGGATTTACATAAATCAAATCGCAATTATTACATTTCACAACTGTCAAACCTCTGTCGGTGTCAATGTTAGTGAAATCATTTTTTTCACATAGCGGACAATTGCACGTTTCTGTTTCATTTTCAGAATAAAAGTCTTTTTGAGTTCCTCCGTGAATGTAATCTTCTTTTTTTAGTCTTTCCATATTTCCGGTTTTTTAATTTGGTTTTTATAAAGTTAATTTTATAAAACACGAAAGCGCGGGAACTGTTAAACTTATCTGTATTCAAAGGTATCGGCAAACACCCACCAAGTCAGATAAGTAACAGTTTCCACGCTTGTAAAAAAGACGCAGAAATTGTTACCATCTATCCTCACTTGGTTGAAAATTTTGCCGAAATTCTTGAAAGAGGATAATATTTAAACGCTTACGTTTATCAATAAAAATTTTCCAATACTCTAATTGGAATTAGCACAAATGTACGTTTATTTTTAATACACAGCGGAAAACATCACGAAATTGTGAAAAAAGTAGTATTTTTGCCAGCGAATAGATGTATCAAACATCTGATAATACATATTTTAAATACAATAAATGGAATTTTTTAAAGATGGTGCTTTAGCACCCGAAGTATTGCAAGCAATACACGATTTAGGTTTTGAACGACCTACAGAAATACAAAGTGCTGCAATACCTTTTTTACTCGGCAATCGCCGGGATTTAATAGCGTTGGCTCAAACCGGGACGGGAAAAACAGCCGCATTTGGTTTACCTATCATTTCGCAAATCGACTACGACCGTGTGGTTCCGCAAATGCTTGTAATTTGCCCCACGCGCGAACTTTGTATTCAAATCGAGAAAGATTTGCGCAATTTTGGCTCATATTTGCCTTTGAAAACAGTAGCCGTTTACGGCGGTTCAAGCATTCGCGACCAATTCAGAGCTATAGAACGAGGCGTTCACGTGGTGGTTGCCACTCCGGGGCGTTTGTGCGATATTATTGGTCGCGACAGAATAAATTTGAGCAACGTGCGCGATGTGGTGCTCGACGAATCGGACGAAATGCTTAATATGGGTTTTCAAGAAAGTATTGACACAATTTTGGAACAAACACCCGAAAATAAACGGACACTTTTGTTTTCGGCAACTATGCCAAAAGAAGTGCGCCGCATTGCCAATAATTATATGATAAATCCCGAAGAAATAACGATTGGCACAAAAAATTCGGGTGCAACTACGGTTCTGCATCACGCGTATGTGGTGCAGCAAAAAGACCGTTACACTGCGTTGAAACGCCTTGCCGACTTTTATCCTGATATTTATGGAATAGTTTTTTGCCGTACTCGCCAAGAAACCAAGGACATAGCCGATAAACTGATGGCTGACGGTTACAACGCCGATGCGCTGCACGGTGATTTATCGCAAGCACAGCGCGATTATGTAATGAAAAAATTCCGTAGCAAAAATTTGCAAATTCTTGTTGCAACCGACGTTGCCGCTCGTGGACTTGACGTGCAAAACTTAACACACGTAATTAATTATTCAATTCCCGACGATATAGAAACCTACACACACCGTAGCGGTCGTACCGGTCGCGCCGGACGTGAAGGGATTTCAATTGCAATTTGCAATTTGCGTGAGAAAGGAAAATTGCGTGCAATTGAACGGTTAATAAAACGTAATTTTGAACTGAAACAAGTGCCGGGCGGAAAAGAAATTTGCGAAATTCAAATGCACCATTTGATTGAAAAAATTAAAGCAGTGGAAGTTGACGAAGAAAAAATAGGTTCGTTTATGTTCTCTGTTAATCAGGCATTTGATGGAATTTCAAAAGAAGATTTAATTCGTCATTTTGTGTCGTATGAATTCAACCGAATGTTGCAGTATTACGAAGGAGCGAAAGATATAAACGTAAGCGGCAATGCCGATGAAAGCGAGGGCAAAAAATCACGCCGCCGCGACCGTGAAGGCAGAGAACGCGAAGAACGAGGCGGACGAGAAAATCGTGAACGAGGCGAACGAAGAAGAGATGATAACGATTTTGCCGAAAACCGGAAATCGCGACGCGAAAGAGAATTGCAAGACCGCGACCGCGACGGGCGAAACGCACGAGAACAAGGTGGTGCGGGCGATTATACACGATTTTTTATAAATGTTGGTAAAAAAGAAGATTTCGACAAAGCGAAAATGTTGCGTTTATTGAACGAAAATTTGAACGACCGTGATATTCGTTTTGGTGCAATTGATATTTTGAAATCATTCTCATTCTTTGAAGTTGATAGCCGTTTTACAGGCAAAGTGCTTCATTCGCTTGCCGGTGCCGATTACGAAGGACGCCCAATTTCGGTAGAAGTAGCGCAAGCTCCGCAAGGAAAATCTGCGCGAGGCTCGAAAAACAATTTTATAAAAGGCGATGATTATTTCCAAAATCGTAACAAAGAACGAGATAGAGGCGATAGAAACGACAGAGGATTTCGCGGAAATGACAGAGATAGAGGATTTCGTGGAAATAGCGGCGGCGGAAATGGTAGCGGACGACGCAATAAAAATTCCGGCGGCGGCGGACGAAAACGCTGGTAAAAAAACGAGGGCTGATTTTGAAAATCAGCCTTTTTTTATAACCCTTGTTTCAAAAACACCGTACGCACGGTGTAAATCATAATTTTAAGGTCAATGTAAAGTGACATATTATTGATATAAATCAAGTCGTATTTCAAGCGTTCCACCATTTCATCAACATTGGAAGCGTAGCCGTATTTTACCTGCCCCCACGAAGTAATTCCGGGGCGCACACGCAACAAACGGGTGTATTGCGGTGCTTTTTCTCGAATTTGCTCTATATAATGCTTACGCTCAGGACGAGGTCCCACAAGCGACATATCACCTATAAGAACGTTAAAAAACTGCGGTATTTCGTCTAAACTCCGAATTTTGTAACACGATTATCATTGTCGGTAGCAAGCTGGTAACCTTTTTTCTCAGAGCCTTTATACATTGAACGAAATTTGTAAATACGAAATGGCTTTCCGTTTCTTCCTATACGTATCTGACGATAAAATATTGGTCCGGGCGAAGAGCGTTTCACGCCAATAGCAGCATAAATATATAACGGCGAAGCCACAACAAGCACTGTTGCCGACACCACAATATCCATCAAACGTTTAACTTTTTCTTGCCACGCCGGCATTGTTTTGTGCGAAATCAAAAGCAATGGTTCGTCGTAGAGCGAAGTAAGCGTTACCCGTCCCGAAATAATATCGTAGTTATCGGGAATAACGTGTATACTTACCGGAAAACCCTCGATTTGATACAAAATATTTTCTAATTCGTCGTGCTCTTTGCTTTCTATGGCAATAATTACCTCGTCAATTTTATAGCGCTTTACAAGCAGTTTCAAATCCTGTATACTACCCAAGTGGGGCATATAATTTTTCATTATATAATTATTCTGCTCAAAAACATTAACAAAACCCACAAATTTATTACCGGAAGAATATTTTCTATTTTGTAAATTTTCATATAATTGTTTGGCTTTGGCATTACTTCCTATAAGCAAAGTATTGAAACCTATTTTGCGAGAACGAATTCTGTTATTGGTAATGGTAGTAATCACATAACGAGGAATATAGGTAACAAGAAAATGTATGCCTATGAGAATTGTAATTGATTTATAATAGGTAAAATACGAAGAAATGTCGTCATCAAGCAATACGCCGAAAAAAATAATAAGCGAACCAATAATGGTGATATATAGCGTTTGAAAACATTCTTGCAAGCGAGATTTTCGATAAATATTTTGATACGTGCCGCTTATATAATATAGAAAAATCCACATAAAAGGTATAATGCACATACCGTACACGTAACTCATATCGAACGATGCTTCGGCAAAGCGAATGGTGTAGCTATTAATATATTGCTGGCGAACAAAGAAAAAAATTGTCCAAGCAACAATTGCCGTTACAAAATCGGCAATCACATACAGTGCTATTTGTCGTGTTTTGTTCATACGTTCTTTATTTTGTAAAGCAAAGATACTTTTTTTTTAATAAAATCGTCTAATGTCTAACAGTCTTGTGTCTAATAAGTTTAAATTGAACAATTCCGGCACATTTCCACCGACTTACGATTGCTATGCACCATTTTTTTGAACAAAAACGTATTCTGTTGTCGTAGTATTTTGAACAATGGCATTTGCAATACGTTACCGTACGAAAATTCGTGATTTTTATCGAAACAGCAGGGCAACACATTGCCCTGCCAACTAATTACGCAACTGCTCCACATTTTCCAACAACGATTGCGCAAATTTTTTTTATGCACCAGCGTTTCGTTTTGTTGTTTATAGCGACTATGCTTTTCATCGGGCAACAAATGCAGATTTTCTATCGAATAAAATTGCGCTGTTTTAAACACCACAATATCAGCGTGATACTTTTCGCCAATTTCCCGAATTTGCTTTTTGTGATTTTGCGTATGTTTAAAAAGCAAACATTGCAATTCCACAATTGGGAAATGTGATTTGTGTTGCTGTTTTGCTTCATAGATATAATCAAGTGCTTGTAGAACTTTTTCAAAATTCCCACCACGGCGATAGAGTTCGTAGGTTGGTTGGTCGTAACCATCAAGCGACACTATGAGTTTTGTCAATCCGGCTTGCACCAACTGTTTTGCTATTTCGGGCGTTATAAAATGTGCATTAGTGGAAATTGAAGTAAGCATTTTATAGCGTGAAATTTTCGCAACAATTTCCATAAGATGTTTGTTTATAAATGGTTCGCCTTGAAAATACAAATTAACAAACCACGTGCGAGGAGCAATTTGTGGCACTATTTTTTCAATTGTTAATAGCGTAATAGAACCTTTCTCTACCGTACTTTGTTTATTACCCGTGGGGCATTCGGGACAATGCAAATTGCACATATTGGTGGGTTCAATGCTTACAAATGCCGGCATTCGTTTTGTAAAATGCAATTTAAAAACTGCCGACAATTCAAACGTCACGCGCAGGCACCACAAATTCCACATACGCAAAAATGTAGTGGTTTTTATAACTCTGAGTGCAATTAAAAACGTTGATTTATTCATTATACATACTTAGCGACAAGAACTAATAGAAACAAAATGACACTAAGCACATTGGGCAACCATTTTCGGCGCAAATTGCTCATATAATTAGCTATAAAAAATATGGCGGGCAGAATAGCAAAGTAAAAAATATCAATACCAACCCACGGA